>Ga0308157_10000156_pt1 | contig 283211 bp, 268 predicted proteins | sample PhyBR1_FD_201035 | JGI IMG/M metagenome (GOLD analysis project Ga0308157, IMG submission 201035) | Phyllosphere microbial communities from UC Gill Tract Community Farm, Albany, California, United States - DLSLB.R1 | ecosystem: Host-associated > Plants > Phyllosphere > Unclassified | place... | reverse complement strand
GGCCCTTCTTAAGACTGCGAGGCATCTTCTCTTACTCCTACTTGCGCTTCTTGCCGGCGGTGCGACGACGAACGATGTACTTGTCGCTTTCCTTGTTGGCGTGACGGGTGCGGCCCTCAGCCTGGCCCCACGGCGTGACGGGGTGACGTCCACCGGAGGTCTTGCCCTCACCACCACCGTGCGGGTGGTCGACCGGGTTCATGGCGACACCGCGAACGGTCGGGCGGATGCCCTTCCAGCGGCTGCGGCCGGCCTTGCCCCAGTTGATGTTCGACTGCTCGGCGTTGCCGACCTCGCCGATGGTCGCGCGGCAGCGCGCATCGACGTTGCGGATCTCGCCCGAGGGCAGACGGAGCTGCGCGTAGGGGCCGTCCTTCGCCACCAGACGAACGGATGCTCCCGCCGAGCGTGCCAGCTTCGCGCCGCCGCCGGGGCGGAGCTCGATCGCGTGGATCACGGTACCGGTGGGGATGTTCTTCAGCGGCAGGTTGTTGCCCGGCTTGATGTCAGCCGATGCGCCGTTCTCGACGACATCGCCCTGCTTCAGCTTGTTCGGGGCGAGGATGTAGCGCTTCTCACCGTCGAAGTAGTGCAGCAGCGCGATGCGCGCGGTGCGGTTGGGGTCGTACTCGATGTGAGCGACCTTGGCGTTGACGCCATCCTTGTCATTGCGACGGAAGTCGATGACACGGTACTGGCGCTTGTGTCCGCCACCGATGTGGCGGGTCGTGATGCGGCCCTGGTTGTTACGGCCACCGGTCTTGCTCAGCGGGCGCAGCAGCGACTTCTCGGGCGTCGATCGGGTGATCTCGGCGAAGTCGGCCACTGACGAGCCGCGGCGACCGGGGGTCGTGGGCTTGTACTTGCGAATAGCCATGATTGTCCTTTATCCCCCGGGTCAGCCGATTGCCGTGAAGATGTCGATGGTGCCCGACTTCAAGGCGACGATGGCGCGCTTGGTGTCCTTGCGCTTACCGGTGCCGAAGCGGGTGCGACGGGCCTTGCCGACGCGGTTGATCGTGTTGACCGACGCGACCTTGACACCGAAGATCTTCTCGATGGCGAGCTTGATCTCGGTCTTCGAAGCGCGCGGGTCGACGAGGAAGGTGTACTTGCCTTCGTCGATCAGCGAGTAGCTCTTCTCAGAGACGACCGGCTTCAGGATGATGTCGCGAGGGTCCTTGTTGGACGCCGGCTGGAGGGCGCCGTTCTGCTCGGTCATGCCGAGACCTCCTCGGTTGCGCCGGTCTTCGAGGCGATGAAGCCCTCGAGAGCGGCCTTGGTGAAGACGATGTCGTCGGAGACGAGCACGTCGTACGCGTTGAGCTGGTCGAAGCTGATCACGTGGAGATTCGAGAGGTTCCGAATGCTCTTGGTGGTCAGTTCGTCGCCGCGCTCGGTGACGACGAGGACATTCTTCGACGGGGCGACGGTCGCGAGGAATGCCGCGGCGGTCTTGGTCGAAGGAGCACCGTCGATGCCGAAGGACTCGATGGCGTGCAGACGCTCGCCGCGGAAGCGGTCGCTGAGCGCGCCCAGGAGGGCGGCGGCGATCATCTTCTTGGGGGTGCGCTGCGAGTAGTCACGCGGCTTCGGGCCGTGGACGATGCCACCGCCGGTCATGTGCGGCGCGCGGATCGAGCCCTGACGGGCGTTACCGGTGCCCTTCTGCTTGAAGGGCTTGCGGCCAGCACCGGAGACCTCACCGCGACGCTTGGTCGAGTGGGTGCCCTGGCGGGCGGCGGCGCGCTGAGCGACGACGACCTGGTGGATGAGCGGAATGTTCGTCTTGACGTCGAAGAGCGCGGCGGGGAGCTCGATGGAGCCTGCCTTCTTGCCGTCTGCCTTGAGGACGTCGAGCGCGAGAGTCGAGTCAGCCATGGACTAGGCCCCCTTCACTGCGTTGCGGACGTAGACGATGCGGCCACGAGCACCGGGGACGGCGCCCTTGACGAGCAGCAGACCCTTCTCGGCGTCGATGCCGTGCACCGTCAGGTTGAGGACGGTAACGCGCTCGCCGCCCATACGGCCGGCCATGCGCATTCCCTTGAAGACGCGGCTCGGAGTCGACGATGCGCCGATCGAACCGGGCTTGCGGTGGTTGCGGTGCGCACCGTGGGATGCGGAGACGCCCTTGAAGTTGTGGCGCTTCATGACACCGGCGGTGCCCTTGCCCTTGCTGGTGCCGACGACGTCGACCAGCTGGCCCGATTCGAACAGACCGTCGACCGTGATCTCCTGACCGAGCGAGTAGTCAGCAGCATCCGCAGTGCGGATCTCGGTGACGTGGCGGCGCGGCGTGACGCCGGCAGCCTCGAAGTGAGCCGTGAGGGGCTTGTTCACCTTGCGGGGGTCGATCTGGCCAGCAGCGATCTGCACGGCGTTGTAGCCGTCCTTCTCGGGCGTGCGGACCTGGGTGACCACGTTCGGCGCCAGTTCGATGACGGTGACGGGGACGAGCTTGCCGTCCGCGTTCCACACTTGGGTCATGCCGAGCTTGGTGCCCAGCATGCCCTTGGAAATCTTTGAATTGATGTCAACCATGAGAGACCCCTTACAGCTTGATCTCGATGTTGACGTCGGCCGGGAGGTCGAGACGCATCAGCGAGTCGACTGCCTTGGGCGTCGGGTCGACGATGTCGATCAGACGCTTGTGGGTGCGCATCTCGAAGTGCTCGCGGCTGTCCTTGTACTTGTGGGGCGACCGGATGACGCACACGACGTTCTTCTCGGTCGGAAGCGGCACGGGGCCGACGACGGTCGCGCCCGCACGGGTCACGGTGTCGACGATTTTACGCGCCGAGGAGTCGATGACCTCATGGTCATACGACTTCAGGCGAATGCGGATCTTCTGTCCCGCCATTGTCTGCTCATCTCTCTATAAGCGTCGTACCGTCCTGGGCCGGTTGACCCAGGGGCATTGGACGCACTGCGCCACTGTTCTTCTGTGAGCCCGCCGCGCACGACGAAACGTCGATACGAATTGACGGGGCTTGTTCTGCTGCCTGCGGCCTAGAACCCTGCATCCGCTTCTTCGAAGAACGGATGCCGTCTATGCACTGCCCTGGCAGTGATCCGGCGAACGCGCACAGCGCACCACCGGAATGTGGAACCTGTCTATTCTGCCATGCCGGATTTCGCTTACGCAAACCCGGGCGTGTCGCGCCGCGCCGGAGTTCAGGGTTTTCCCTGACGCGGAGTCCGCGAGGACCTCATCAGACTTCCAGATGTGCGTGTCTCGCGCACCTCCGCCTGTCCCAAAAGGAGATGCACATGCCTCAATTCCGGAGCATCGGCCGTCGTGTGACGACCGGCGCGCTCATCGCGCTGGCGGTGACATTCACGGCGCCGCTCGGCGCCCACGCACTCGCATCCGCTTCTGCCCCGGCGTTCGAGGCCTCCGATACCGCGGTGATCGACATCCCGGCGAAGGCCGGAGCGACCGAGATCTGGATCGATGTCGAGCACCCCGCACTCGACACCGGGAACACCTCAGTGGTGCTGGCCGGTGCCTCCCTTCCGGTCGGTTCCACGCCGTTCGGCGTCACTGCTATCGCGGCGGCGGACGGCGCGGCGACATCAGTGAGCGTCTCGACGGCCGTCGACTCGTCCCCGGACGTCGCGATCACGATCGTCGACACGGACAACGCCGTGCTCTACGAGGATCACGTGCGCGTACAACTGACCGTCGACGGGTCCACTCCCCCTCCCACACCCGATCCCGACTCGTGGGCTGATCCGGATCCGCGCCCCTCCGGCGACTCGACCGCTGCGGCAGGGTCGGGCGCCCTGGGCGCCACCGGTGCCGAGATCCCGCTCACGGTGCTCCTGCTCGCCGCGCTCGCGCTCGTCATCGGCGGCGTCCTCGTCTTCGCTCGCCCTCGGAGGTCATGATGAATTTCGTCCCATCGCGATTCCGCACCGTCGCCGTCGCCGTCGCCGCATCGCTGTGCATCGGCCTTCTCGGTGCTGTTCCCGCGCATGCGGTGACCGACCCCTCGGATGATCTTCCCTCCGATGGACCCGCTGTCGCCTATGACATCCCCGTCGGCGTCGCCACGGTCGACGCCCCGTACGGCCGAAGCGCGCCGATCGAGCCGGGCGCGCCGTTGCGGGTCGCCGTGGACGACGGCTCGCACAGCGCCCTCATCAGGATCTCGGTGCTCCAGGCATCCGCTGCGCTGCAGGTGTCCGCTTCAGGAGCACCCGTGCTCGATGTCGGGACGGGCGCCTCCGCATCCACGACCGTGCTCGTACCCGTGCGCGATGGCGTAGTGGACCTGACGTCGACCTCATCGGCCAGCGCGCGCGTCGAGGTTCTCACCGCATTCTCCGGTCAGCCCGATGCGCCGGGAGCGACGATCGCTCTGGATCAGGCGGTCGCGCGCCCGGCGGCTCGCCTCACCGTCCCGCACGGCGAGACGGCAGCTCTGGGGCTCACCGGGCTCGGCGGTGTGCCGGTCGACGGTGTGCGCGCCGTGCATGCGTCGCTGACTGTCGTCTCCGCAGCCCCTGCCGTGGTGGACCTCGACGGGCAGCATCTCGCGGTCTCCGCCGGAACAACGATCATCTCCACGATCGTCACCCCCTCTCCGGCCGGCGACGTGGAGCTCCGCGCCGATGCGACGATCGAGGTCGGCCTCGATGTGCGCGGATACGTCGTCGAGGCTGCGGAGAACGCAGTGGCCGCGAACGGCCCTGGCTCGTTCTGGCCGCTGAGCGTGGATGCCGCAGAGAGCTACACGGTCTCCGATGAAGAGTCGACGGGCATCACCCTTCCCGAATTGAGCGACGCCGATCAGGTGCTGGCGCTCTTCTCGGCCCATCCCGCCGAAGATCTCACACTGCTCGAAGCCGGCGCGGAGTACCGCGGGCGGGCACGCGGTGCGGTCGTCGATCCGGTGCTCGGGGCACAGCCGCAGCTCGCCGTCGTCGCGGCCGACGACCCACGGCTGACCCTGCGCCGTGGTTCCGCCGAAGTCGAGGTGCTGGCGCTCGGCACGATCCTCTCCGCCTCCCCCGCCGCGATGTCCGGCGCGACGATATCCGTCGACTCGCCGGCCGCGGGGCCACTGGATCTCGAGACGCCCTTCATCGAGTTCGCCGGAACGGTCGAGTCGGGTACGGCCGCCCCGTTGCGCGTCGAGGTGCGGCGAGACGGCGAGCCTCATGGCATCGCCACGCTCCTCCCTGGCGACGGCGGGGTCGCATGGACGTTCCGCAGCCCCGTGCAGTCGAGCGCGGAGTTCTCGTACGAGTTCACGCTCGTCGGACGCGACGGCTCGCGGTCGTCGACGACCTGGCACGCGGATCTGTCGGTACCGGGCGAAGACGCTCCATACATCCTGCATCCGGATGCTGTTCCACTCGGGCAGCCGGGGCACGACGTGCCGATCCTCGACTTCGACGGCGAGGTCGCCGCGTTCGACGGCGACCCCGACCTCGAACCGGGCAACGTGATCGTCGCTCCAGCCGGCAGCGGCGCACCCGCCGGATTCCTCCGCCGTGTCATCGCGATCGACACGGATGGCGACCAGTGGAGAGTCACGACCGCGCCCGCCACCCTCGAGGAGGTGTTCCTCCAGGCGAGGTACAACGAGTTCGAGCCGATGTTCAATCAGGCTCCGCCCGAGATCACGGTGACCGATCCAGAGCCCGCCGACGGTGTCGAGTACTCCCCCGGCGACGTGGCGCTGCGACCGATCGAGGAGGTCGACCTGGCCCCTTATCCGGATGAATCGGAACCGGTGAGTCGAGACGACGACTACTACGACATGCCGGTCTCCGACCCGGTCGGCATGGTCGCCGGCGGCGGGAGCGGCGTCGGCGGTCGAGGATTCGCCCTCAGCCGCGGATCAGTGCCGTTGCGGATGCCCGTGCCCGATGATCCGGTCCTCGAGGACAGCTGCTGCAGCCCGCCCACACCACCGAAGGAAACCCCCATCGCACTCGGAGGCGAGCCGAAACTCGCGATGGACCACACGTTCCCGGCGAAGGCGAAAGGGACGGACGGGTTGCTCGCCTACGACATCAATCTGAATGCGAAGTTCGCCTTCTCGGTGTCGCTGCAGCTGAAGCTCACCGTCACGTACCGCTGGGTCGACAAGCCGTTCTTCGATCCGGGGTACCCGGAGATCAAGGTGAAGCACATCGTCGTCGCGCTGAAGCGCGTGCAGAAGGCCGACTTCAGCGGCAGCGTCAGCTTCACGGGCAAGTACGAGAAGAAGATCGCCGGCCCCGAGGTGAGTCTGGCGTTCCAGAGCACGACCTTCATGATCGGCCCCGTGCCGGTCGTCATCACGGCATCGCTCGATCTGTCGATGACGGCTCTGCTCTCGGTGAGCGCGTCCTTCAAGGCGTCGGTCGCAGCCGGGTTGCAGTTCACCGCACGTGATGGCTGGGAATACGTGGACAACGTGCACAAGAAGATTCAGGAGGCGACATTCACGCACAAGTCGCCGACGATCGGCACGGGGTCCCTGCTCTCGGGGAAGGCGACGAACGAGATCAGCGCCAAACTCACGGCCGCCCTGAAGCTCTACGGCGCGGTGGGCCCTGAGCTCAGTGCGTCCGGCGGCATCGGCGTCGGGGCGTCGGCGAGCTTCAACGGCACGCCGACAGCGAAGCTCTCGGTGTACCTCAAGGGGGGGATCGAGGTGACCATCGCCATGAGCGTGCCGGTGATCAACTACGAACTCGGTGAGTACCTTCTCGTCTCGCTGGAGCACACGTGGGACATGTGGGCTGCGGAGTACAACTACGAGGACATCTTCGATACCAAGCCCGATGGCACGCCATCGGATCCGGATCCCGATCCGGACCCGGACCCGGACCCAGACCCCGATCCCGACCCCGACCCCGACCCAGACCCCGATGCCATGAGTGCCCTCGAGTGGGCGCGATCCATGGACGTGCGCGCCGGCGATGACGACGAGCTCATCGTGAACGCGGAGTGGCTGGAGGGCCCGCCGAACCACCGATCGGTGGGGCTCATCCCTGAGGGGAGCCGGCAAGCGGAATCGGGGCGTCCGGTGCTCTCGACGGGGACAGCCGATCTGGAAGCGACTGAGGGTGTCGGGTACGGCGCCGCATCCCCCAGAGGAAGCACCGTGAGGGATGCCACGACGATCCGGATCGATGTTTTCACCCCGGGTCCGAGATGCCTTCGCCTGCACTACGGCATGATCTCCGAAGAACCGCGGGGAGAGGGTGAAGGCGATGCCTTCGTCATTGAGAAGGACGAGAACTCCTGGGGCCTCGGCGACGGCATCTACGCGCCGAACAGTGCCATCGACTTCCGCGGCTACCCGGACTGGGAACCGTTGGGCGACAGTATTCGTCCGGGGCGCGTCAACGGCAGCGACGGCAGCACTCAGCGATTCGAAGACAGGTGGGTGCAGTGGCTGAGCACCAACATGGTGGTCGAGGGCGGAGAACGCTCGATCTTCATCTCGCTCGCCGACCTCGAAGACGACGAGCGCGATTCTGTCGTCGTCTTCGACAGCATCTCGACCTATGAGCCCGTCGACTCCTGCGAGACGCACACCATGATCGACTACTAGCCCGTCCACTTCCTCGGCCCGCTACTGTAACCGGTAGCGGGCCGAGGTCGTTTCGCCAGGAGCTGACCGGTGAGGAGGGCACATGCGCGCTGGCACGTTCATCGGTCGAGAGCCAGAGCTGCAACGCATCATTCGTGCCGTCGACCGCGCGCACGCGGGAGCATCGTCGGTGGTGCTGATCGATGGACCACCCGGAATCGGCAAGACGTCATTGATGGATGCGGTGCTCTCACGGATCCAGCGCAACGACACGGGCACGGTGACGCACCGCGCGGATTGCTCTGCGCTCGAGCAGGTCGTCGAATGGGGAGTCGGCGCGCAGTTGACCTCTTCGGCATCGCGCCCGGAATCGTTCATGCTCGGTGGGGCGCGGATACTCGCGAAGACGGCGGACACCGCAGGTGCCGTGGTGTTCGCCATCGACGATGCGCAGTGGTGCGATCGGCTGTCGCTCGAGGCTGTGATCTACGCCGCACGTCGACTTCGGAATCAGCCTGTTCTTCTGCTCGTGTCGCACCGGACGGGCGAGCTGCCCGCAGAGCTCACACGCGCGCTCGCGGGCCAGGATGCGGAGACCGTCAGCCTCACAGGCCTCTCCATCGATGAGGTCGGAAAGCTCGCGTCGGTGCGCGGCATCCCTCTCGGCGAGCGTGCGGCCACTCGGCTGCATCAGCACACAGGCGGTGATCCCCAGCTGACGACGGCGCTGCTCGCCGAGACGCATCCGGATGACCTGCGCGGCGGTGACGGCCCGCTTCCGGCTCCTGCCTCCTTCGCCGCGGTCGTGGAGCAGGCATTCGCGCGCTGCTCCGATCCGGCTCAGCGCGTCGTATCGGCGGCGTCGGTTCTGGGGGTTCCCGTCCGCCTCCCCGACATCGGCGTCGTTGCGGACACCGATGCGGGCGGCGCGGTGGACGAGGTGCTCGAGGCGGGCCTGCTCGCCATGGGGCCGGACGGCAGAGCGTCCGTCGCGCACGCGCTCGTGCGATCTACCGTTCTCGGCCTGCTCTCGGTCGGGGCTCGGACCGGGATGCACGGGCGCGCGGCCGAACTGCAGACGGATCCTGCACGAGAGATGCTCCATCGCCTCGCCGCCGCCACAGGGCACGATGAGAAGCTCGCCGGGCAGGCGGTCATGGTGGCCGATCAATGCGCTGCGAGCGGCGCCGTGCGGGCGTCGGCGCGGATCCTCGAGCACGCCGCGCATCTGGTGGCGGATGCACACGTACGACGTGCGCTCGTCGTACGCGCATCGGGTCAACTGGTGCGTGTCGGCGAAGCTGATCGCGCCGGCCGGCTTCTCGACGAGTTGTCCGAGGCGACGACATCGAATCCGACTCCGCAAGAACTGCTCGTCCGCGGTCAGCTCGCCCTCCATCTGCATAATGATCACGCGCTGGCCGAGGAGCATCTCACTTCTGCCTGGCAGCGCGGTGACGCCGATGTCCAGGTGTCGGCGGCAGAGCTCCTGGCTGTACGGGCGCTGGATCAGGCCGATGGTGCGAACGTGCTGATGTGGGCCGATCGGGCGCTCAAGGCGGCCGGTCCGGAGGTGGTCTGCGACTGCGCACCGGCCATCCTCGCCTCGGGGTGGGCGCTCACCGGAGGCACGGCTGATGTCCGCGCCGACTTGGAGCACCACGCGCGGCGATTGGCTGACACGCCCAATGCCGGGGTCATCGCGCAGGGCATCGCCCTTTCGACGCACTGGTCGGGCGAGCTCCTCGACGCCGCGCCGCTGATCCGTGCGCTCGATCCCGAAGCGTCGGGGGCGTCAGCCATCGAGCGCGCGATCACGCGGTTGGTGCTCGCTGATTCGGCGTTCCGACTGGGCGAATGGGATCGGGCGCTGGAGATATGTCGGGCGGCGGCGCCGTTCGGCGTTCACGGCTGGGAGCTGCGCACCACGCCGATGATCCTGTCGGTCACCGCGTTCATCCACGCGGCGCGCGGCGATGGCATCGCCCTCGCCGATGCCATCTCCGAGATCGATGCGATCGTGAAGGACGTGGACTTCGCGACCGCGCAGTTGTGGGACTCGATCGCACGCGCACATGATGCCGCAGCGCGGAACGACCCGGCGGGCGTGGTCGAGTCGCTCGAGCCGGTCCGCATCGGCTTGCAGGGCAAGCCCCTGGTCGACGGCTATCAGCCATGGCGCGCCATGCTGGGTGAGGCCCTGGTCGCGCTGGGGCGCGAGGATGAAGCGTCGGAGGTGCTCAGTGAGGCGCCCGCGCAGCGCGGTGCCGATGTGCTGGCTCCGATCCTGGCCGCACGCGCCGCACTCGCCGCCGCGCGCGACGACTCCGCAGCGGCAGAACTGTTCGACGAGGCATCCGAATCGGGCGCCGACGCCGGTCCGTTCGCTCGAGGCAGGGTGCAGCTGTCGCACGGCATGTACGCCCGTCGGCGCGGACAGCGCAAGGCCGCCATCACCCTGCTGACCGAGGCGGCGGACTGTTTCACGCAGATCACTGCGCACCTGTGGAGCCAGCGTGCGGGTGCAGAGCTCGCTCTCTGCGGCATGCGCACGACCCCGACGTTGCTCACACCCGCGCAGGACACCGTCGCCAGGCACGCAGCGGCAGGTCTGACGAACCAGGAGATCGCTGCGGTGCTCAGCCTCAGTGTGAAGACCGTCGAGAGCCATCTCGGGCAGATCTACCGCCGTCTCGGCATCCGCCGACGTGTGGAGCTCGTGTCCGCCCTCGCAACGAACTGACCGCCGTCTCTGCACACGCCGAAGGCGGCGCAGCCCCTCAGGCTGCGCCGCCTTCGATGGTCGGGACTACTCGTTGCCGATCGACTTGTCGGCGGCGTTGCGGATCTCGTCGATCTTCTCCGAGGCGTCGGGGGCGATCTTCTTCGCGAAGTCCGCGACCCCGTCGAGCACCTTGTCGCTCACGCCTTCGGCCTGCTCGCTGTGGAGGGCGTCATCGACCTTGTCCTTGTTCTGCTCGTACAGGTCCTTGCCCTTGTTCACCACATCATCGACACCCATGCGCGGGTCCCCCTTCTGAGATTCGGTCGCCGCCCGGACCCGGTCGGCCTTCTCATTGTGCACGCGGAAGCGACCGGACGGAAGAGTCTGCGCGGATGCGTCGCCGACGCGTAGCGGCGCAGGGAACACGACAGCGGGACCGGACCCGAAGGCCCGACCCCGCTGTGAAGCAAGCGAACTTACTTGTTGATCTTCGTGACCGTACCGGCGCCCACGGTGCGTCCACCCTCACGGATGGCGAAGCCGAGGCCCTCTTCCATAGCGATCGGCTGGATCAGCTCGACTGCCATGTCGGTGGTGTCGCCGGGCATGACCATCTCGGTGCCCTCGGGCAGCGTGATGACGCCGGTGACGTCGGTGGTGCGGAAGTAGAACTGCGGACGGTAGTTCGTGTAGAACGGGTTGTGACGCCCACCCTCGTCCTTGGACAGGATGTACGCGGTGCCGTCGAAGTTCGTGTGCGGGGTGACCGAACCGGGCTTCACGACGACCTGGCCGCGCTCGACGTCCTCACGCTTGAGACCGCGGAGCAGCAGACCACAGTTCTCGCCGGCCCATGCCTCGTCGAGCTGCTTGTGGAACATCTCGATACCCGTGACCGTGGTCTTCTGCGTCGGGCGGATGCCGACGATCTCGACCTCGGAGTTGATGGCGAGGGTGCCGCGCTCCGCGCGGCCCGTGACGACCGTTCCACGACCGGTGATCGTGAAGACGTCCTCGACGGGCATCAGGAACGGCTTGTCGCGGTCGCGCTCGGGGTCCGGAACGCTGTCGTCGACGGCCTGCATGAGCTCGAGGATCTTCTCGACCCACTTCTCGTCGCCCTCGAGCGCCTTCAGCGCCGAGACCTGGACGACAGGAGCGTCCTCGTCGAAGCCCTGAGCTGCGAGCAGCTCGCGGACCTCGAGCTCGACGAGCTCGAGGATCTCTTCGTCGTCGACCATGTCGGACTTGTTCAGCGCGACCAGCAGGTACGGCACGCCGACCTGCTTGGCGAGCAGGACGTGCTCACGGGTCTGAGCCATCGGACCGTCGGTAGCGGCGACCACGAGGATCGCGCCGTCCATCTGAGCGGCACCGGTGATCATGTTCTTGACGTAGTCGGCGTGGCCCGGAGCGTCGACGTGTGCGTAGTGACGCTTCGGGGTCTCGTACTCGATGTGCGAGATGTTGATCGTGATACCACGCTGGCGCTCTTCCGGCGCCGAGTCGATCGTGGCGAAGTCACGCTGCACGTTGGTGTCCGACGGGAACTTGTCGGCGAGCACCTTGGAGATGGCTGCGGACAGCGTCGTCTTGCCGTGGTCAACGTGACCGATGGTTCCGATGTTGACGTGCGGCTTGGTCCGCTCGAACTTGGCCTTGGCCACTGGGTCCTCCTCAGGACGTTCGTGTAGAGATTGCCGGGCACTGGATTGTGACCGGTTCCCTACGGGGTGTGATTCTCAGTTTAGTAGAGAGAGCTTTGTGAAGTTGTATGTTGCCCGGGGCCCGACCCTTCGACAGGCTCAGGGAGCGGAGCCCCGGGCGGAAGGGCTTACTCGCCCTTGGTCTTCTGGACGATCTCGTCCGCGACGGCCCTCGGGACCTCAGCGTAGGAGTGGAACTCCATCGAGTAAACCGCACGACCCGAAGTCTTCGAGCGCAGGTCGCCGATGTAGCCGAACATCTCCGACAGCGGCACCTGTGCGCGAACGATCTTGATGCCGGTGGCGTCTTCCATCGACTGGATCTGCCCACGACGGGAGTTCAGGTCGCCGATGACGTCGCCCATGTACTCCTCAGGAGTACGGACCTCGACGGCCATGAGCGGCTCGAGGAGGACGGGGTTGGCGCGACGAAGCGCTTCCTTGAAGCCCATGGAGCCGGCGATCTTGAACGCCATCTCCGAGGAGTCGACGTCGTGAGCGGCACCATCGACGATGGTCGCCTTGACGCCGACGATCGGGAACCCGGCGAGCACGCCGACGTTCATCGCGTCCTGGAAACCCGCATCGATCGAACCGATGTACTCACGAGGGATGCGACCACCGGTGACGGAGTTCACGAACTCGTAGGTCTTCTCGCCATCCAGATCGAGCGGCTCGATGTTGAACTGGATCTTTGCGAACTGACCCGATCCACCCGTCTGCTTCTTGTGGGTGTAGTCGTACTTCTCGACGGCCTTCTTGATCGTCTCGCGGTAGGCCACCTGGGGCTTTCCGACGTTCGCCTCGACGTTGAACTCGCGCTTCATGCGATCCACGAGGATGTCGAGGTGCAGCTCGCCCATGCCCTTGATGGTCGTCTGACCGGTCTCGGGGTTGAGCTCGGTGCGGAAGGTCGGGTCCTCTTCAGCGAGCTTCTGGATGGCGACACCCAGCTTCTCCTGGTCGGCCTTCGTCTTCGGCTCGATGGCGACCTCGATGACGGGCTCGGGGAAGGTCATCGACTCGAGGACCACCGGGGATGCCGGATCGGTCAGGGTGTCACCGGTGGTGGTGTCCTTGAGGCCGATGACGGCATAGATGTTCCCCGCGGTGACCGCCGGAACCGGGATCTCCTTGTTGGCGTGCATCTGGAAGATCTTTCCGATGCGCTCCTTCTTGCCCTTCGTCGAGTTGACGACGGCAGAACCGGACTCGAGGCTTCCCGAGTACACGCGGACGTAGGTCAGGCGACCGAAGAACGGGTGAACCGCGACCTTGAACGCCAGAGCCGCGAACGGGTCCTTGGCGTCGGGGTGGCGCTCGATGATCGTGTCGTAGTCCTTCGGGTCGTGCGCCTGGATGGCACCGACGTCGAGAGGGTTGGGCAGGTAGTCGACGACCGCGTCCAGCATCGGCTGAACGCCGCGGTTCTTGAACGCGGAGCCGCACAGCACGGGGTAGATCTCCGAAGCCACGGTGAGCTTGCGGATCGCACCCTTGATCTCGGCGACGGTGAGCTCTTCGCCACCGAAGAACTTCTCCAGCAGCGCGTCGTCGCTCTCGGCGACGGTCTCGAGCAGGAGCTGGCGGTACTCGTCAGCCTTCTCCTTGAGGTCGGCCGGGATCTCCTGCACCTCGTAGGAGGCGCCCATAGTGACGTCACCCTTCGAGTCGCCGGCCCAGACGAGCGCACGCATCTCGACCAGGTCGATGACGCCGAGGAAGTCGTTCTCCGCGCCGATGGGCAGCTGGATCACGAGCGGCTTCGCACCGAGACGGTTGATGATCGTGTCGACCGTGAAGTAGAAGTCGGCGCCGAGCTTGTCCATCTTGTTGACGAAGCAGATGCGCGGGACGTTGTACTTGTCGGCCTGACGCCACACCGTCTCGGACTGGGGCTCAACGCCCTCCTTGCCGTCGAACACGGCGACCGCGCCGTCGAGGACGCGGAGCGAGCGCTCCACCTCGACCGTGAAGTCCACGTGACCGGGTGTGTCGATGATGTTGATCTGGTTCTTGTTCCAGTAGCAGGTCACGGCGGCGGACGTGATCGTGATGCCGCGCTCCTTCTCCTGCTCCATCCAGTCAGTGGTCGAGGCGCCATCGTGCGTCTCACCGAGCTTGTGGTTGACACCGGTGTAGAACAGGATGCGCTCGGTGGTGGTGGTCTTGCCGGCATCGATGTGCGCCATGATGCCGATGTTGCGGACCTTGCTCAGGTCGGTGAGCACGTCTTGTGCCACAGGAGTGTCCTTATCTGTCTAGCAGTGCGACTGCGAAGAGTGGTGTGCCTGGGTCGAGCCCTTCGACAGGCTCGGGGATCGACCCAGGCGAAGCTGATTTACCAGCGGTAGTGTGCGAACGCGCGGTTCGACTCGGCCATCTTGTGAGTGTCCTCACGACGCTTGACAGCAGCGCCCAGGCCGTTCGACGCATCCAGGATCTCGTTCTGGAGGCGTTCGGTCATGGTCTTCTCACGACGGCCCTTGGCGTAGCTGACGAGCCAGCGCAGCGCGAGAGTGTTGGCACGGTGAGGCTTGACCTCGACCGGCACCTGGTAGGTCGAGCCACCGACGCGGCGGCTGCGGACCTCGAGGGTGGGGCGCACGTTGTCGAGCGCCTTCTTCAGTGTGGCGACAGCGTCTTCACCGTTCTTCGCGGCGACTCCGCGGAGAGCGCCGTAGACGATCGACTCGGCGAGCGACTTCTTGCCGTCGACGAGGATCTTGTTCACCAGCGAGGTGACGATCGGAGCGCCGTATACGGGGTCGTTGACGACCGGGCGCTTGGGGGCGGGACCCTTACGAGGCATCTAACTCAACCCTTCTTCGCGCCGTAGCGGGAACGAGCCTGCTTACGGTTCTTGACTGCCTGGGTGTCCAGGGCGCCGCGGACGATCTTGTAGCGCACACCGGGGAGGTCCTTCACACGACCGCCACGGACGAGCACGAGCGAGTGCTCCTGCAGGTTGTGGCCCTCACCGGGGATGTACGCGGTGACCTCGGTGCCGTTGCGGAGCTTCACACGAGCGACCTTGCGCATCGCCGAGTTCGGCTTCTTCGGCGTGGTGGTGTACACACGGGTGCAGACACCGGCCTGCTGGGGGTTCGACTTGAGCGCTGGCGCCTTGGTCTTGGTGACCTTGGGCGAGCGACCCTTGCGAACCAACTGCTGAATGGTTGGCACGTTCTCTCCTCATAATGCTGCACGGTGACAGCGTGATGGGTTTCACATCATGACCCACCGGCGCACCGGAATCGGTGAGCTTTTGGTGTGGTGGGTATGCCGTGGGGGCGGACCGGTATGGACCGGCGCCCGCGTGCAGGCACGCCGAGACGTGCGCACACATGATCAAGTGTAATGCCGCGTAACCTACGCGGTCAAATGTGGTCGGACGCGCGGTCCTATCGGCGTGTCGACCCCGGCCGACCCTACGGGGACTCGGGGTCGAACGGCGAGTCCAGCGACTGGGTGAGCTCTGCGAGCATCGCCTCGATCTGCGGTTCGACGTACTGGGAGATCGCCGCCTGGACGGCCAGACGATGACGCAGCAGCAGTCCGCAGATCTCCCGGCCGACCATGTTCGCATACTCGTCGGCGAGCGTGACCTCCTGTCGAAGCGCTGCCTTCGCCTCATCCGAGAGCGGAGGGAGCGGCGGAAGCTCCCCGGCCTCATCATCCGCCATTCCCGCGATCGTGAACAGGAAGGGTGCGCCCGGTACAGGGTCCGGATCCAGCGGCATCCCCTCGAACTCAGGGGCCAGGTCCTCGGAGGGGCGATAGCTCCGAGCCCGGTTGCGCGACGCCTGCTGCTCGAGCTCGCTCTGCAGCATCGGGAGGTTCCTGGCCGTGTAGTCGGCGACCGCGTGGTCGATGATGGTCTTGATGCGGGTCGACAGCCCGTGCTGCACGCCGTGCGGCACGTTCGATCCGATGCCGACGGCCGAGAGGATCGGCGATCCAAGGCATCGACGGCACGGAGCCACACGCCCGCGATGCGTCGCCGGTTCCCAGCGCGGCACCCAGCGCAACCAGGCCTCGATGGCCTGGTCGACCTGCGTCTCTAACGACCGCTCCACGGATCCAGAGTACGGCGATCCGCGCAAACTGACGAGATTTGCGACGCCGACCTCATCGCGCGTCCGGTTCGTCGTCCTCCCACGGCCAACGGGGGCGGCTCGCTCTCGTGCGGCGCAGCGCGATCCCGGCCCACCCCGCGACGGCTGCCGCGGCCAGGACGATCAGGCTCCCGCCTCCCGTGATGAGTCCGGCCATCACGGCGAGTGAGGCGACGTAGTCGGACGTCACGATGATGGCCGTCGCGCCGACGGCGAGCAGATGGCCGAGCGCCGTCACGATCGCGATGATCCACACCGAGAGGAACCGTGGATGCGCCGAGCGCACCACCGACCAGAGGATGCCGGCGAACACCGCGATCGCGATGATCATCCCGACGATCCCCGGCGCCTGCCCCGTTCCGGGGACCGAGATGATGTCGGCATCGGTCGTGATGCTGAGAGCACCCAGCCCGAATACGGCCAGCGCGAAGAATCCGATCGTCGTCATCACCGTCGCCAGAGCGACCGAGACCCCCGCAGGCGCAGGGCCGCGGGGGTCGGACGATGACATCGTGACTACTTCGACAGCGTCGGACCGGCCTCGAGCGTGCGCTCGTACTCGCGCTGCGCCTCGGCATTGAGCTCGGTCTTGCGCGCACCGCTGCGCGCCACCCACGCTCCGAACCAGATCGTCAACTCGCGCCCGAAGATGAAAGCGGCGATGGCGAGCGGTGCGAGCAGCTGCTCTGCGGCGAGCTCACTCCCCTCTCGTGCGGAGATCAACCAGAACGGTGCCTCGAACAACTGACCGAGCACGTGCCCGGCCCAGGCGAACAGCCCGACGATGATGCCGAAGACGACCCACAGACCCCACCGGCCTCGGTTGATGATCGCGCCCAGCAACCAGAAGCCGATGAAGAACACGACGACCGGAACCCAGAAGCCCCAGGTGGTCAGCGGCGCGAGGGCCGCCTCGCCGATGTTCTCGAGGGTCGTATCGCCTGCGAGTGCCTGGAGGCCGATGCTGGTGGCGAGGTACAGGATCGCGAAGGCCAGCGTTGCGAGGAGGCCGATCCCGGCGGCCGCGCCGCGATTGCCGCGGTCGCGCGGCGGCTCGGGCGCCTGCACGAAGATCGGCTGGTGCTGCAGTGCCGGTGCGACGACGACGGTCTCGGCGACCGGCTCGGAGGGAACGACGCGCGTCTGGGCATCGTCGGCGAGCGACGACGGGTATGCGGTGTCGGCGATGCTCGTGTCCGTCGATGCGGCGGCGGAGTACTCCTGGGCCGCACCCGCGCCGCCTGCGGCGGCGGTCGTCGACGTCGCGTCCAGGTCGCGGTCCACGGATGCCGGACCGACGGAGTCGGATGCATCGGATTCGCGAGTGACGGGCTCGTGGGCGCGGGAATCGGAGGCGGCTGGCTCGGAGGGGACCGACTCGGCCGTGGACGACTCGGCGGCACCGAACGTTCCCGGGTGATCGCGCTCCGCGGCTTCGAAGGCGGCGAGGTCGGGATCGACGGCGCTCCCGCTCGTGGGTGCGGCGGTCGAGGGCGCTTCCGTCGATTCGGGCGCCGCACCGACGACATCGCCACGCGCGGCTTCGGCGTCGGCGAGTCCGGCGTTGGCACTGTCCACGACGTCGTCGACGTCGGACTTGTGCTCGTGCTGGGGGACCTCGGGGTCACTCATGTGGGCGCCTCTCGTAAAGTGTGCACTGCGAGGGTATCGTCGCGCGGGCGCGTGAAAGCGCAGGCGTGCCGACGTGTCGTACGACCCGAGGCATCCGGGCTCGCGCCTGCTGTCAGGGTGCCGCAGCGGGAGCGATGCTGCGCAGCGTGTCGCCGAAGAACTGCACCATGACCGGCCCCATCGGAATGGCCAGCCAGAGCAGCGCGGCGATGACGGCGAGGCAGATCAGACCGGCGATCCAGCTCATCGCCATATTCCGTCCGCCCACGCGTGCCATAGCTCAAATGTACGACCGCGGCGGGCCCGGAACTGGCTGGACACGCGCTCGAGCGGGCGCACGTGTCCCAGTCGCACAGTCTCTGCATGCGCAGACGATGGAAATACCGAATCCCAGGCGCCCGGTGCTGGTCATCGCGCGCCGGGGGGGGTGACGCGCGATGCAGCAATCCGGATCGCCTGGGACTCGGGTCGGTAGGGCGAGGATTCAGCCCTTCGTCGCTCCAGCCGTGAGGCCGCCGACGATGTACTTCTGCAGGAACAGGAACAGGATCATCACCGGGATCGCCGCCATGACGGCACCGGCCGAGAAGGCCGACCAGTCCGCGTACCGCGGGTTGGAGACGAGCTTGGTGAGGCCGACGACGAGGGTCTGCTTCTCAGGGTCGATCAGCATGACGCTCGCGACGACGTATTCGTTCACCGTGCCGATGAAGCTGAGCAGCCCCACGACCGCGAGGATCGGGGCGACCAGGCGCAGGATGATCGTGAAGAAGATGCGGGCGTGACCGGCGCCGTCGATGCGCGCGGCCTCGTCGAGCTCCTTCGGGATCGTGTTGAAGAACCCGTACATGAGATACGTGTTCACACCGAGTGCCCCGCCGAGGTAGACGAGGATCAGACCCGTGTGGGTGTTCAAACCGATCGCGGGGAACCAGTCACCGAGCGTCGACATCAGCAGGAAGATCGCGACGACGGCGAGGAGCTGCGGGAACATCTGGACGACGACGATGGTCACGAGCCCGACACGGCGGCCGGTGAATCGCATGCGCGAGAAGGCGTACGCCGCGCACGCGCCGATGAACACCGTCACGACACCCGTGACGATCGCGATCACGAGGGTGTTCAGGAACCACATCGGGTAGGGGTTCTTCGGGTCGGTGAGGATGCGCACGTAGCTGTCGATGCCCACAGCGGAGAACAGCTGGTTGGATCCCGTGAGGGTTCCGCGAGGGTTCAACGATGCCGAGAGCACGTACAGCAGCGGGAACAATGCGAAGATGCCGACGACGATGGCGACGAGGTGCCGCCATCCGGTGTCGCCGAACCACTTGCGGAAAGAGCGCTTGCGGACGCGCGGCGTGATCGTGGTAGTCATCAGTTCAGCTCCTCGAGCGCCTTGGTCTTGCGGAAGCTGACGATCGAGATCACAGCAACCACGATGAAGATGATGATCGTGAACGCCGACGCCAGTCCGTAGTCACGAGTCTGCCCGGTGAAGGCCACCTTGTAGACCATCGAGATCAGGATGTCGGTATGGCCGACGGGGATCGACACGTCGGTGAATCGTGGGCCACCGCCGGTGAGCATGTAGATCAGGTTGAAGTTGTTGAAGTTGAACGCGAACGTCGAGATCAGCAGCGGGGCCACGGTCACCAGCAGCAGCGGCAGCTTGATGCGCCGGAAGATCTGCCACGGGTTCGCGCCGTCCATCACACCGGCCTCGTTGACCTCTTCGGGTATGCCCTGCAGCGCCCCCATGCACACCAGGAACATGTAGGGGAAACCGAGCCAGAGGTTGACGATCAGCGCGGACACCTTGGCGAGAACGGGATCGGTGAGCCACGGTATCTCCGCGCCGCCGAAGAGCACCTGGTTGATGAAGCCGAAGCTCTCGTTCATCATTCCTGCCCAGACCAGGGCGGAGAGGAAGGCGGGGAACGCGTACGGGAGGATCAACAGGATGCGGTAGACGTTGCGGAATCGCATCCTCGTGTTGTTGAACACGAGGGCGAGCAGGAGGCCGAGGAAGAATGTCGTCGCGACCGAGATCAGTGCGAACGCGAACGTCCACAGCGTGACCGAGATCAGCGGGCCGCGGATCGAGCTGTCAGTGAAGGCGCGGACGAAGTTGTCGAAGCCGACCGTGATCTGCCATCCGGGGAGGAGCTCCTCGCCATCGGCCGAGGTGAATGCACCGGTGCCGATGTCTTCGTAGACCGTGCCCGATGTGGAGTCGGTCATCGTTCCCGCGGACTCGTCGTACTCGAGCGACGAGACGTAGAGGTAGCCGTTCTGACCATCGGGGCTGCGGATGGCTCCGTCGTTGGGGTCTTCGCTGAACTGGACGGAGAGCTGTTCGATGTCATTGGAGCGCGTGAGCACCTGAGCGAAGCTGAGGGAGGTCCACCCCTCGACCGCCGTGGCCTTGCCGCCCTCCATCGTGGCGTCGTCGACCCGTTCGAGCGGCTGATCATTCGTCCCCAGGCTGACGTCGCCGTCGTCCGGGTCGGTGATGAGGAAGCCCAGGGTCCCGAGCTGCTCAACGACGGTCACCGGGTAGACGGGCGAGTCCTCGACCCGCTCCTGGGCGGAGCGCATGAGCGCGGCGACTGCCTGGTCCTTGGAGCCGTTGTGGCCGGTGCCGTAGTTGGTGAAGCCGATGTACCCCGTGTACAGCAGCGTGAACACCTGGAAGACGACCAGGAAGATGATGCCTGGCGTGAGGTACTTCGCCGGAATCGCTCTGCGGGAGAAGTAGATGTAGTTCACCAGAGCGGCAACGGCCACCACGAGCACGAGAATGAGCCACTCGCTGTGTGTGAACAGTACGAATGCCGCGTACAACGCGACCGCGTCGACGATCGCGAGCAGCAGGATCTTCAGCAGCATCCACCCGATGGGTGTCGCCGCCTCCTCTGCGATCTGTGCGGCCCGGCGCTGGCGCCTGGTCGGCGGCGGCGTCTGCTCCGTTGCGGTGGTCTCGCTCATCTTCATCCCGTCAATCATGCTGTCGGGGCGAGCGCTTGCGCACCCGCCCCGACAGTTCGAACTGTATTACTTGATGGCTGCTGCCACGTCGTCAGCGAGCTTCTGCCACGTCGACGCCGGGTCTGCACCATTGATGATGGCCGCCTCAGCGATGCCCCAGTACTGCCAGACCGCACCCATGGCGGGGATGGCCGGCATGGGAACCGCGTCTTCACCGACGGCCTGGAAGCCGGCGACGATCGGGTCTGCTGCTGCGGTGTCTGCTGCTGCAGTCAGTGCGGGCAGGACGTTGCCGGCCTCGAACAGTGCGAGCTGGACGTCTTCGGTGCCGATGTAGTTGACGAGGAAGTCGTTCGCGGCGACCTTGTTGTCGGACTCGGAGCTGACGAAGAAGCCCTTGACGCCGGCGAACGGCGAGGCGACCTCAGCGGTCGGGCTCGGGACGCTGTCGATCTCGACGTTGACACCCGCGTCGACTGCTGCGCCGACGTTCCAGGGGCCGGTCAGCCAGAAAGCGGCCTTGCCGTCGATGAACTGCTGCTTCGCGATCTCACCGTCGATGTCGGTGTTGAGCACGCCAGCCGCACCCTGTGCGCCGAGCCAGTTCGCGAACTCCGTGCCGCCGGCGCTGCCGAGCTGCAGGTCGGCGGGGTCGTAGCTGCCCGTGTCATCGGTGCCGAAGACGGGTGCGCCGAACGCGGTCTGGAACGGGTACAGGTGGTAGGGGTTGCCCTCTGCGCCCTGCTCGACGACGAACGGCTGCTCGAGGCCGGCGGCCTTGCCCTTCGCGATCATGTCGTCGAAGTTCGCGGCAGGCTCGGGGATGATGTCTGCGTTGCGCAGCACGGCGATGTTCTCGACGGCGTACGGAAGCATATACACGGTGCCCTCGTACGTCGACGCCTGGAGCGCGACATCGAGGTAGTCGGATGCGGAGTCACCGAGCTCGAGCGGTGCGACGACACCGTTGGTGGACAGCTCGCCCAGCCAGTCGTGCGCACCCATGGTGATGTCGGGACCCTTGCCCGTCGGAACCTGCTGGATGAAGTCGTCCTTGACCGTGTCGACGTCCTTACCGACGATCTCGACCTTGACTCCGGTCTTCTCCTCGTATGCGTCAGCCGCACCCTGCACGGCGTCGACGCGCTCGGAATCGACCCAGACGACGAGCGAAGAATCGGACGACTCGTCACCCTTGTCGCTATCGCTGTCGGTGCCGGCTGAGCAGCCGGCGAGTGTCAGCGTGGAAACGGCTGCGATCGCGCCAAACGCGAGGATAGCCCTCTTGTTCACCTTCATTGGTGTGTTGCCTCTCTCGATGCTGGTATCCGCTCACGAAACTGTAAGCGCTTACAGTATGCATCCAAAACCACTGCTTAAGCAACGTCCGCGTCGGCCGATACCAAGCTGTAATAGATGATTCGACGCGAACTGCGTACTGGAAGCGCTTTCAAGATCGATCGGTGATCCGGAAAAGCAAGGTGATCACTGGCCCCAGAGTAGCCGTTGCCCGGCGACCGCGCCCGCCCCTGGCGCACGGATCCGTGCGCCAGGGGCGGGCGCGGATAGGATGGCGCCATGGCAGACTCATCGTTCGACATCGTCAGCAAGGTCGATCACCAGGAGGCGGAGAACGCCCTCAACCAGGCCCGGAAAGAGGTCGAGCAGCGCTACGACTTCAAGGGCACCGGGGCTTCGGTCGAATGGAGCGGCGAGTCCGTTCTGATCAAGGCGAGCACCGAGGAGCGGGCGAAAGCGGTCCTCGACGTGTTCCAGACGAAGCTCATCAAGCGCGGCATCTCGCTGAAGAGCCTCGAATCCGGTGAGCCGTTCGCCAGCGGCAAGGAGTACCGCATCGTCTCGACGATCAAGGACGGCATCTCGTCGGAGAACGCGAAGAAGATCGGCAAGCTCATCCGCGATGAGGGCCCCAAGGGCGTGAAGAGCCAGATCCAGGGAGACGAACTGCGGGTTCAGTCCAAGAGCCGTGACGACCTCCAGTCGGTCATCGCACTGCTCAAGGGCTCCGACCTCGACATCGATCTCCAGTTCATCAACTACCGGTAGGCCGCCCAGTGGTCGCCGCCCACCCTGACACCCAGCGCTCCAGACGCGCGTAGGCGTCGTCACGGGAGACCCTGCGCGAGAGGAAGACGTCGTGGAGTGCCCCATCGATCCGCTCGACGGTCACTGACGAGCCGAGCTTCAACGCGCTGCGCGCGATGTCCTCGACCACGAGGACGGTGTCCGCCGACGTCAGCTCGTCGGACCACCGCGTCGGGATCGCCGATCGCGCCGACAGCAGCACGCAGACCGGAGCAGGGATGGACAATCCCTCCGAGACGGCGCGGTGGCCCCGCAGGATCGCCCGCAGCCACCCCGCGTGCACGGGCATCGCGGGCACAGGGCGCCACCGCGGGTCGGTGTCCATGACGTCATCCGGATCCGCGACGGCGGCCTGCGCCCTGGCATAGAACCCCAGATCGATCTGCGGCGCGGATTCCATCGGCCGCAGGCGCGCCTGCAGCTCGACCACCGGCGCGATCGCCGCACGCAAGGGTGCCAGCTGGAACTCGAGCCACGGGGAATTGAGGATGACGGCATCCGCCGCATCCGGATGCCGCGACGCCCACAGACTCAGCACCAGGCCGCCCGTCGAATGCCCCATCAGCACCAGGCGGCGCGGGCGGGCGCCGCCCTCGGCATCCGCCCCCATCGCCTCGATCGCGGCGTCGATGTCCTCGTCGTACGTCGTGAGATCAGTGATGTACCCGGGAGTCTGACCGTCGCGCAGGCTGCGTCCGTACCTGCGCAGATCGAGGGCGAAGAACCGGGCGCCGCGCGAGGTCCAGAACCTCGCCAACCGCTTCTGGAAGAAGTAGTCCGACCAGCCGTGCACGTACAGCACATCGACGCCGTCGAGTATCGGCCGCGGCTGATCGACGGGTTGGCCCCGCAGACGTCGGAGCACCCCTCGCCACGCAGGGCGTGCTGCCGGCAGAGGCGCCGGCAGGGCCCTCACGAGCGTCGCCACCGCGTCGCCCTGATCGTCGGCGCGGAGCGGCAGTGTGCGCTGCTCGAACTCGTCTCCGAGCACATCGGGCACCCAACGGTTCATGGCCCCACCTTACCCAGCGCGGTCCGGACGCCTATGCTTGGCGCAACCGCCTCGAGAGGATCCTGCCATGTCGCACCACCGTCGCACGTCCCTGCGCGCAGGAGCGCTCGCTCTGGCCCTGGGGACCGCGCTCTCCTTCATCGGATGCGCTTCCTCAGACGGCACTGGCGACGCTCTTCCGCCTGTCATCGTCGACATCGATGAGATCGACGGCACGACGATCACCGTCGCCGAGGGCAATGCCATCGACCTCACCGGTGACGATGAGAGCTACCTCGACTGGACCGCGGAGATCGCCGATTCCACGATCGTCGAGTTCACCCCGGGCAAGGACGACGGCAGCGCCCAGTTCAATCCGGGTCTGTCGGCGCTCAAGGCCGGCGAGACCGAGGTGACCCTCGACAACTCCTCCAGCAGCGAGTCGACGACCTTCACCGTGAAGGTCACCGCAGCGGACTGACGCTACTCGCCCCGAGAGATCCGTATCATCTCGTCGCGAGGGACGACCTTGATGCGCGCGCGCTCATGCGGCGCCCCCAGCGCGACCTCGTGCTCGTCGAGCCGGTGCCAGCCGTCGAGATCGGTCCATGCGACGCCCCGCGACTCGAGGAGCGCAGGAATCGCGCCCTCCGACGGATCTGCCGGATCCCACCAGGACCCCTGATCGTTCACCAGGTGCTGCACGGTCTCCATGGCGTCGGACTTCGTGTGCCCGATCAGGCCCACCGGTCCTCGCTTGATCCACCCAGTGGCGTAGATGCCGGGGACGCGCTGGTTGGAGTCCTTGGCGATCACCTGCCCCTCGCGGTTGGGGATCACCCCGTGCTTCTTGTCGAACGGAACGTCCTTCAGCGGGGACCCGAAGTACCCCACGGCGCGGTAGAGCTGACCGATCGCGATCTCGCGCAGCTCGCCCGTGCCGGTCATGCCGCCGGATCCGTCAGGCTGCGTGCGCTCGTAGACGATCGCGGCGGCCCGCCCGTCGGCATCCTTCTTGATCTCGACGGGCTTCGCCCAGAAGTGCAGGTGCAGGCGGCGACTCGCCTCTCCCCCGGCGTTGTTCGCCGAGGGGCGCGTGCGCCACTGCTGCAGCACGCGGTCGATGACCTTCACCTGCTTGTTGCTGGCGACCGCGGCGATGGATGCCTCGTCGTAGTCGAAGTCCTCGTCGTAGACGACCATGTCGACGTCGCGCAGCTCGCCGAGCTCTCGGAGCTCGAGCGGGGTGAACTTCACCTGTGCGGGGCCGCGGCGCCCGAAGACGTGGACGTCGGTGATCTTCGAGTCCGCGAGCACGGCGTGGACGTTGTCGGGGATCTCGGTCGGCAGCAGGTCCTCGGCGTGCTTGGCGAGCATGCGGGCGACGTCGAGCGCGACGTTCCCGTTGCCGAGAACCGCGACCGACTCGGCATCCAGCGGCCACTCGCGCGGCACGTCGGGGTGACCGTCGAACCAGCTGACGAAGTCGGCGGCGCCGAAGGAGCCCTCCGCATCGATGCCGGGGATGTCGAGCGAGGTGTCTCGGATCGCACCGGTCGCGAAGATCACCGCGTTGTAGTGCTGCTTGAGGTCGTCGAGAGTGATGTCCTCACCGAAGCGCACGTTGCCGAAGATGCGGATATCGCCGCGGTCGAGAACGTCGCGAAGGGCGTTCACCACACCCTTGATACGCGGATGGTCGGGGGCGACGCCGTAGCGCACCAGCCCGTACGGCGCGGGAAGCTGCTCGAACAGGTCGATCGAGACGTCGAAGGAGCGCTCGGTCTTCAGCAGGATGTCTGCCGCGTAGATGCCGGCAGGGCCCGCCCCCACGATGGCCAGCCTGAGCTTGGTCATGAATGTCCTTTCGGATGCTGCGCGATCAGCTGCTGCGGTCGGCAAGAGTATCTGCGAAGCGCGTCAGCGCCTCGCGCACCGTGCCCTTCGGCAAGGGTGCCAGCGCGGCGATCGCATCACGAGTCCACGAGCGCGCGAGTTCGAGCGTCTGCTGCGTGACGGCGTGATCGCGCAGCTCGGTCAACGGCTGGTCGAGGATGATCGGGTCCTCCCCCGCGGCGATCCGCTCCACACCGTCGTCGATGCGCGCGGCGAGTCCGGCGGACGCCGCATCCGCTTCTGCCTTGAGCAGCAGGTACGGCATGGTCGGAACACCCGCACGCAGGTCGGTTCCCGGCACCTTGCCGGTCTCTTCCGGGTTCGCGGAGAGATCGATCACGTCATCGAGCAGCTGGAACGCGATGCCGACCTTCTCGCCGTACTGCCGAAGCGGCTCGACGTACTCGGCGGGCGCGTTCGAGAAGATCGCACCGCCCTGCGTCGCGGCCGCGATCAGGGATCCGGTCTTGTCTGCCAGCACCTGGATGTAGAACTCGATCGGGTCGTCATCCGGCTGGGCGCCGACCGTTTCGTGCAGCTGCCCCATCACGAGCCGTTCGAACGTGTCCGCCTGGAGCCGGATGGCGCGATCGCCGTACTTGGCCATGAGCTGACTGGCGCGGGAGAAGAGGATGTCGCCGGTGAGGATGGCGACGTTGTTGCCCCACACCGCCTGAGCCGCAGGCACCCCGCGACGGCGATCGGCGCTGTCCATGACGTCGTCGTGATAGAGCGAGCCGAGGTGGGTGATCTCGAGCGCCTTCGCGATGTCGATCACGGCCTGGATGTTGCCATCGCCGAGCTGCGCGGTCAGCAGCGTGAGCACGGGACGGATGCGCTTTCCGCCGGCCTCGTACAGGTAGCGGGCGGATGCATCGACGATCGAGTCGGCGACATGCAGCTCTTCGGCGAGGCCGCTCTCGACGAGGTCGAGCCCGTCTTCGATCTGGCGAGCGACCCGACGCGCCGCAGGACCGACGAACACGCGGTCGCTGAAGCCGAGACGGTTCGCGAGGCGCGAACCCGGGGCAACGGGGCTCGAAGTCACGGTGTCCACCCTACCTGCGGCTCACGCGCGCTTCGTCACCGGCGCGGAGGCGGGCCCTGCCTCCGGATCGGCTTCTGGTCTGACCGCGTCTGGTCTGACTGCTCTGTGCAGAGCGACGATGCCGAACGAGAGGTTGCGGTACTCGACGCCGGACCAGCCGGCTTCGCGGATCCAGGCGGCGAGCCTCTTCTGGTCGGGCCAGTCCCTGATCGACTCGTTCAAGTAGTCGTAGGCATCGCTGTTGGTGCCGGCCACGCGCGCGACCCGGGGAAGGATCTGCGCGTTGTAGAAGCGGTAGAGGCCGCGGAATGCCCTGCCCGGCGGCGTGGAGAACTCATTGATGACGAGCCGCCCCCCGGGCCTTGTGACCCGGAAGAGCTCGGCGAGCGCCTTCTTCGGCTGCTGCACGTTGCGCAGCCCGTACGACATCGTCACCGCGTCGAACTCGCCATCGGCGAAGGGCAGATCCGTGGCGTCCGCTTCGACGAAGGTCAGATTCTTCAGGTGCCCGTGACGTCGCGCGCCCTCGGCGAGCATGCCAGGGGAGAAATCCGCTGCGACCACGTCGGCGCCGCTCGCGGCGAGCGATGCCGATGAGGAGGCGGTGCCTGCGGCGAGATCGAGGATGCGCTCCCCGCGCCTCGGCGCGACCGCACGGGTCGTCGCCGCACGCCAGAACGCGTCATTGCCGAACGTCATGACGGTATTCGTACGGTCGTAGCCCGCCGCGACCTGGTCGAACATGCCGCTGACGCGTGCAGGGTCGCGGCCGAGGTCGGCACGGTTGGGCTGGCTCATCCCTCCAGTCTAGATCGGCGCATAAGCTAGAACGGTGAGCAGCACTGGCCTGATCGTGCAGACCCGAGAGTTCGATCCGGTCGAAGATCTCCTCGCGTATGCGGACCCCGATCGCCCGCTGGCCTGGCTGCGCCGCGGGGACGGGATCGTCGCCGTCGGGACCGAGGCCCCCGCATCCCTCCGCGTTCCCTCCGGCCAGCAGCGCCTGCGTGCGGCGATCCTCGCCGACGCATGGCGCGATCTCGCCGCGAACGCCGAGATCGACGACCCCGTCGGACTCCCCGGAACCGGACTCATCGGCTTCGGAGCCCTCGCTTTCGACGAGGGGTCGTCCGCCGACAGCGCATTGATCGTGCCGTCGATCGTTCTCGGCAAGCACCAGGGACGCGGGTGGATCACGCGCATCGCGCGGGCCGACGAGGATCTGCCGCAGGACCTGCCCGATGCGACCCTCACCACGCGCGAGTACGGACCGCACTGGGCGGGGACCGTGGGACCGGGCGCCCAGACTCCGGAGGGGTACCAGGCATCCGTGCGCGAAGCGCTGGAGCGCATCGGACGCGGCGAGGCGAGCAAGATCGTGCTCGCCCGCGATCTCGCGGGGACGATCCCGGCCGGCTCCGATCTGCGGCGCCTGGTGCGCGAGCTCTCGACCGGATACCCCGACACCTGGACGTTCGCCGTCGACGGCCTGATCGGTGCGAGCCCCGAGACTCTCGTGACCGTACAGGATCGCACGGTCACCGCCCGCGTGCTGGCAGGCACCATCGGGCGCGGTGCTGACCCCGATCAGGATGCCGCGGCATCCGCCCATCTCGCCACCAGCACCAAGGACATCGACGAGCACCAGTACGCCGTGCGGTCGCTGCTGCAGTCGCTGACGCCGCACGTGCGGGCAATGGCGTCGAGCGATCAGCCCTTCCTGCTGAAGCTGCCCAATCTGTTCCATCTCGCCACGGACGTGGAGGCGGAGCTGGCAGACGGCGGTTCAGCGCTCGACCTCGTCGGTGCGCTGCATCCGACAGCCGCCGTCGGCGGGACCCCGACGGACGCCGCCGTCGCCGCCATCCGCGAGCTCGAGCCGTTCGACCGCGGCCGGTACGCGGGCCCCGTCGGCTGGATCGACGCCGACGGCAACGGCGAGTGGGCGATCGCGCTGCGGTGCGCGCAGTTCACCGCAGCCGACGACGCCATCGGCGTCACCGCCTACGCCGGGGCGGGGATCGTCGCCGCCAGCGACCCCGAGACCGAGCTGCTGGAGACCAGGGTGAAGTTCCGCCCCCTCATCGACGCCCTGGCCTGAGGCTCCGCCACTGGGCGCTCAGCTCGCCGCGAGCCGCTTCTTCTCGGCCTCGATATCGAACCCGGCGGCCGGCCACTGCGGGTCGATCTCCTCGAGTGCGTCGAGGAGGAGCTCCTGCACCGCCAGGCGCGCGTACCACTTGCGGTGGGCGGGCACGACGTACCACGGCGCATGATCGGTGGACGTGCGGTCGAAGACCGTCTGATAGGCCTGCATGTACTGGGGCCACAGCATCCGCTCGTCGACGTCTCCCGGGCTGAACTTCCAGTACTTGTCCGGACGCTCGAGCCGCTCCATGAGGCGCTCCTTCTGCTCCTCGGGCGAGATGTGCAGCATGACCTTGACGATGCGGGTGCCGGAGCCCGTCACGTGCGCCTCGAACTCGTTGATCGCGTCGTACCGCCGCTCGATCTCCTCGGCGGGTGCGAGCTCGCGCACACGGCCGATCAGCACGTCCTCGTAGTGCGAGCGATCGAAGACGCCGATGTATCCAGGCTGCGGCAGATGCTTCTCGATGCGCCAGAGGAAGTCGTGCTCGCGCTCCTCGGCCGTCGGCGCCTTGAATGCGGCGAGCTCCACGCCCTGCGGATCGACGCCGCCGACCACGTGCCGGACGATGCCGCCCTTGCCCGCCGAATCCATGGCCTGCAGCACGAGCAGCACCGACGCCGTCGTGTCGCCGGAGCGGCTCTCGGCGAACAGTCGCTCCTGCAGCTGCCCGAGCGCCCCGATGCCTGCGGCGAGATCCCTCTCGCCCGACTTCTTGTCGCCCGCGTAGCCGGGAGTGCTGTGCGGATCGACGTCGGCGAGTCGAAAGCCCTCCCCCACGCGCAGGATCCCGGTGGCGTCGTCGGTCCATCCATGCGTGCTCATGTCCCTATCGTGCCGAACACAGCTTCGGAGCACAGCCCCCGACACGCCGACACATCATGCCGCGCCGCGGGGTGTCACCCGCGGGATCCGAAGCTGTGCACGGGTTCTGGGGGGGGTGGGGGCTGGGGTGGGGGGTCAGCGCGGGAGGGGCACCTCGATGATCTGACGGCCGCGGACCGGCGAGGTCAGCGCCTGGTCGAGGGCGGTGCGCGTAGTGATGCGCTGGTAGTTCCAGCCGTACGCGAGAGCGAGGTGCTCGAGCTGCACGGAGTGCGGCGTGTAGAAGGCGCGGTCGAGGTCTGCGCGCGGGGCGGATGCCGCGACCTCGAGCCCGTCGAAGATCGTGCCGCCGCCGTCGTTGCCGACGATGACCTGGATGCGCGGCTCCTGCTCGTCGTGGGCCGGCAGGAGGGCGCCGACGTCGTGCAGGAATGCGAGGTCTCCGAGCAGCACCCGGGTGATTCCCGCCGCGCCGTCGGCCTGGCTCGCGATGGCGATGCCCAGCGCCGTGGCGATCGTGCCGTCGATACCCGCGAGTCCGCGGTTGGCGTGCACGGGAACCTTCTTGCCGCCGAGCACCGCATCGGCGACGCGGACCAGGCGCGATGAGCCGAACATCAGACGATCATGCGGCCATGTGGCCCGCCAGACCGCGTCGACGAGGAGTTCACGGTCGAGCGTGCGGCGCACGACTTCGAGCTCTGCGCGCACCGCATCCCGGCGCGCGGCGAAATCAGCGGAATGCAGGCCGTTCTGGTCGGGGGCGTTCTCGCTGAGATCGATGACGGATGCCGCGGACGCGCGCATCCATTCTCCGAGCCAGTCGCGGTCGGCGCCGCCGGAGCCGACCATGACGGATGCCGCCGCCTGCGTGCGCCCGTTGAGGTTCAGCGCTTCGCCGCCGGAGCGCACCGCGATGATCTCGACGTCCTCGCGCGTGAGGAGCCCCACGATCTCGCGGCTGAGGGTGGGGTGCCCGAGGACGACGACGCGTTCGATGCGTCCGCCGAGGCGCGCATCGCGCAGATGCTCCCGGTAGCCGTGCACGACGTGGCGGCCGAAGCGCGCACCGCTGACGATCTCGGCGATGAGCGGCCACGACCCGGCGTGCGAGACCTCTTCAGCCGCGGCGCCGGCATCGGCACCGGCGACCACGACCGTGCGCAGCCCCCGTTCGAGGACGAGCGGTTCTGCGGCATCCGGCACGGGGGCGACGCCGGGCGACGCGGTGAGATCGGGGGCGATCGCCCCCGACAGCGGCTCGCGAGCGGGCAGGTTCAGGTGCACGGGGCCCGCGACCCCCGGCTGCGCGTTCGGCGCGGGGTCCGCCCCCATCGCCGCGGCGACCGCGGCCGCGGCGAATCCTGCCCAGGCGCCATCGCCCGGAACCGGCGCATCGCGCTGCCAGCGCACGAATGCGCCGAACATGCCGGGCTGGACCGTCGCCTGGTTGGCGCCGACGCCGCGCAGCTCCGGCGGCCGGTCAGCGGTGAGCAGCACCAGCGGGATGCCGGAGTGGAAAGCCTCCATCGTCGCCGGCAGCAGGTTCGCGGCCGCAGTGCCTGAGGTGCAGATCACGGCGGTCGGCACGCGCGTCTCGCGGGCGAGCCCGAGGGCGGTGAATCCCGCGACGCGCTCGTCGATGCGCACGTGCACGCGGATGGAGCCTGTGCGCGCGAGGTGCGCTGCGGCGAGCGCGAGCGCCTGGGAGCGGGACCCCGGCGAGATCACGACGTCACGGACACCGTGCTCCACGAGTTCGGTGAGCAGCGACGCTGCCGCATCCGACGCCGGAGATGAGGTCATGAACGCGAGTCCGCGGCGGGCCCGTCGGTCTCGTCATCGAGTCGTGCGAGTTCTTCTTCGAGGCGGCGGATGCGCTCGTCCTGCTCGCTCGTTCCGAGACTGCGCAGGAACTCGGGGTTGTCGTCGGGTGCGAGCGAGCGCGTGCGCTCCTCGTCGCGGCGGCGTCGGCGTCCGAGCACGAACCAGAGGATGCCGCCCAGCACGGGCATGAGCACGACGATCACGATCCACGCGCCCTTGGGCACGCCCCGGTGCCGCGTCGCCGGTTGCACTGCGCAGTCGACGATGCTGAACACCCAGAAGACGAGGGCCAGGAAACCCCCGACGATCAGTACTCTTGCCACGGTCTCAGTCTAGGCCGGTTCGATCGCCGTCAGGCCCTCACGTCGCAGGCGCCCCGTGGGTGTGCATGCGCTCCCCTGAGGCGCTGAAGATGCTGAGGACCTCGACCGGCCCGTCCGCCGTCGCACTGAGGCTGTGCGCCGTCCGGGTATCGAACTCCGCGGCTTCGCCCTGTTCGATGATGTGCTCGCGACCATCGATGACCAGACGAAGACGCCCGCTCAGCACGTAGACCCACTCGTAGCCGTCGTGGATGCGCGGCGCCGGGGCCGAAGACGACGCGGGGAAGGTGATCTTGAACGTCTGCACGGGTGAGTTGTCGAGGGTCAGCGGCGCGATGACCATGCCGTCGCGGCGCTCGACGGCGCGGTGCACTCGCGGATCGGTCTCAGGGGCCGGGATCAGATCTTCGATGCGGATGCCGAGCTGCCGGGTCAACGGGAGCAGGAGGGCGAGCCCCGCTTGACGCTTGCCCGACTCGAGGCGCGAGAGCGTGCTCGTCGACATCCCGGCGCGAGAGGCGAGGTCCTCCAGCGTCCAACCGCGGTCCTTCCGCGCTGCTCGCAGGCGCGGGCCGATCTGATCCAATGCGGCATCCATGCGCATAGCTTGCCATTTCCGCAAGGCGCCTTGCAAGTTTCGCCAGATCCGCGCGATGCTGATCGCATGACGAACGCTGATCGCATGACGAACACCTGGGATGCCGTGATCATCGGCGCCGGCACGGCGGGACTGAGCGCCGCACAGATGCTGGGGCGCTCGCGGCGACGGATCCTGATGATCGACAGCGGTTCCCCGCGCAACCGCTTCGCCGCGCACATGCACGGCGTGCTGGGCCTGGACGGCACCGCCCCCGCAGAACTTCTCGAGCGCGGACGGCGAGAGGCCCGGGGCTACGGCGTCGAGATCGTCTCCGGTTCGGTCACCGCGCTGTCCGACATCGGCGACCGCATCCGCGTGACGCGCGAGGACGGCGCAGTGGACAGCGCCAGGGCCGTCGTGATCGCCACCGGAATCCGCGACGAACTGCCCGACATCCCTGGACTCGCACAGGGGTGGGGCCGCACCGTGCTGCACTGCCCGTACTGCCACGGGTGGGAGGTCGCCGGTCAGCGACTCGGCGTGCTCGTCACCTCTCCCGCGAGCATTCACCAGGTCGAGCTGGTGCGCCAGCTCTCCGACGAGGTCACCGCCTTCACCGCCGCGGCGGGTCCGCTGAACGAGGAGACGATCGCACGGCTGACGGCCCGTGGCATCCGGCTCGTCGCGTCGCCGGTGCGTGAGGCCAGCGGCGACGGGGACGACCTCACCCTCACCACCGACGACGGAGCCCATGTCGTCGACGCCCTCTTCGTCGGCGGCACCCCGGTCATCGACCTCGGCTTCGCCGACGATCTCGACCTCGCACGAGAAGACCTCCCCGGCGCGCCGCTGCGCGTCGACCTGCGCGGGGCGACGAGCCATCCGCGGGTGTTCGCCGCAGGCAACGCGACCGCGCCGTTCGGGAACGTCCCCCTCTCGATGGGGGCGGGGTCGATGGCCGGCGCCGGCGCGAACGCGATGCTCACCACCGAGGACTTCGACCGCGCCGTCGCCGAGCGCACGTCTCAGCGCAACACCGAGTGGGAGCAGCGGTACGCCGCCGCCGAGCAGCACGTGTGGTCAGGGCGCGTCAACGGCACGGTGGGGTCGCTCGTGTCCGGCCTCGAACCCGGCACAGCACTCGATGTCGGCTCCGGAGAGGGCGGCGACGCCGTATGGCTGGCGGAGCACGGCTGGCGCGCGACCGGGATCGATGTGTCCACCACGGCCGTGCGGAGGGCGACGGCGCTCGCGGCGGACCACGGCGTGGATGCCCGATTCATCGTGGCCGACGGCCCGGCATCGATCGAGCGCGAGTTCGACCTCGTCCTCGCGAGCTTCCTGCACTCGTGGGAACCCGACTTCCCCCGGATCCGGATGCTGCGCGAGGCGTCCGATCGCGTCGCACCGGACGGGCACCTGCTCATCGTGTCCCACGCCGCCCCGCCGCCGTGGGCGGACGAGGCGCATGGCGCCGATGACCACGGGCCGATCATGCGCAGTCCGGAGGAGGAGCTCGCCCTTCTCGACCTCGACCCCACGGTCTGGCGCAGCGAGATCGTCGAGGTCCGCCGGCGCGCGACGATCGCCCCCGACGGCGCACCCGCTCACCTCGACGATGGAGTGCTGCTGCTGCGACGCGTGCGGTAGAGCACCGGCCCGCGGGGCGCACGAGGTGGTGATCGAAGTGGACGCGACGGCGGGAGTCGAACCCGCAACACCGTCAGGTATGAGCTGAAGCCCGGGGCCACCCGGATCGCCGCGATGGCTTCGACGTTACCGGGCCGTGACCTCGCCCGCCAGCATCCGCGAGAAGATCACGCAATGCGACCGCGGATGTCCCCGTGTTTCGCAGCGACTTACACTGGAGTGATGAAGAAGCTGCCACCCGTTCTCGTGTACTCCGTGCTGCGGCTGCTGGCGTTCCTCGTCCCCCTGGCGATCATGTGGTTCTTCTTCCCGATCATGCGCGAGTTCTGGTACATCACGGCGATCTTCGCGGCCCTGATCGGGATGAGCATCTCGATCATCTTCCTGCGAAAGCCCCTGTCTGGCACCTCGGCGGAGATCTACGAGCGACGCGAGGCCCGGACAGGCGACCGCCGTCCGACCGTCGCCGCACAGGATGCCGTCGCCGAGGACGCGGTGCTCGACGACGCGGCGACCGAGCGCCGTCAGACCGAGAACTGAATCCGCTCGTCGGCGGCGTGATCAGCCGACGAACGCCCAGTACAGCGCGCCCGCATAGGCGAGCGCCGTCAGCGATGTGAGCCCGAGTGCGACGACCAGTTCGCGCGATTGCCGGTACGACCAGACGATGATGATCGCAGGGATGCCCGCCAGCAGCGCCATCAGCGACAGCCAGGCGATCGGATAGACCAGCGCGAGGAAGGCCGAGATCAGGAACGGCACCACCATGAACACGGTGTACACGATCTTGGTGGCCGTGCGTCCGATCAGCACGGTGAGGGTGCGCTTGCCGACCTCGCGGTCCTGATCGATGTCGCGCAGGTTGTTGGCGAGCAGCACGGCGCACGCGAAGAGCCCTGCCGCGATCGCGCCGAGCCACGCCTCCAGCGGCAGCTGGAACGCCTGGACCCAGGTCGTGCCGAGTGTCGCCACGAGCCCGAAGAAGATGAAGACGAACACCTCGCCGAGGGCGAAGTATCCGTAGGGGCGCTTGCCGCCGGTGTAGAACCAGGCAGCGACGATGCAGACCGCTCCCACCGCCAGCATCCACCACTGTCCGGTTCTGATCACGATCCCGAGGCCGACGAGGGCGGCGAGCGCGAAGAACGACAGGCCGATGATCAGCACCGTGCGCGGGCGCACCCGGCCGGAGGCGGTCAAACGGGCGGGCCCGACGCGGTGGTCGTCGGTGCCGCGGATGCCGTCGCTGTAGTCGTTCGTGAAGTTCACGCCGATCTGGATCAGGACGGCGACAGCGAGGCACGCGAGCGCGATCACCCAGTGCAGCTCGCGATCGACCAGCTGTGCGGCACCCGTGCCCACGACGACGGGCGCGATCGCGAGAGGCAGCGTGCGCAACCGCGCGGCACCGACCCAGTCGCGTGCGGTGATCGGCGGTGCTTCTGCCACAGGACGCTTGGCCGGGTTGCCGCTGGTGCGCACCGGCTTCCGAGTCGATGCCGACGTCTTGCGTTTGGAGGATGCTGCCACGGAGGGAGAGTTTAGTCGGCGCGACGATGCGCCTACTGAATCGGGTTGCTGTCCTTTCCGTCGAGCCACAGCGTGTCGACGGCATCCGCGTGCGTCCCCCCGGAGCCGACGTGCTTCGCGGAGATCTGCGGCCCCTTGGTGATCACGTGCACGATCGCCATGCCGTGACCGCGTCCGAGGTCGTAGTCGGCCTTGAGCCACTCGAGGATCGGCGTCGCCTTCGTGGTCTCGGCGAAGCCGCGCTCGTGCGCGAGGTCGATGATCTGACGCGGGGTGAGTCCGGTCTTGGTCTCGACGGCGTCGAGGTAGGCCTGGAAGGACATGTGTCTCCTTGGTGGTGATTCGTGGTGGCGGTGCGTCAGTCGAGGAAGGTCTGGATGATGGTGGCAGACGCGTGGATGCCGATGACGCGCAACACGCCGGTGCCGACGTTGGTGAACCCGTGCACGACGCGGGGCGCGGCGGTCGCCGTGTCGCCGGCGACCGCGACGAACGTCTCATCGCCGCGGGTGAACCGCGCGGTGCCCTCGAGGACGATCCACGTCTCGGTGTAGGGATGCCAGTGGAGGCCGGGGCCCTCACCCGGTTGATTCTCGACGAAGAAGTACGAGATGTCCGCGCCGTGCTCGGCGCCCTCGAACCTGCGGGTCCGGCCGCCCCCGATGCGCAGCGCTTCCGCGGGGATCGTGGGCGCAAGGCTCGTGTCGGTGCTCATGCATCCACTCTCGACACTCCGAAGCTTCGGCTCTAGAGTTTCGATGTGGATCGAAACATGCTCGTGACCCCGGGGCCCGCAGAAGGGGCAGAGCATCCCGACCACCGCGTCGAGTTCGAGCTCGGTCCCGACGACATCCAGGCCGTGCGCTTCGGACTCTCACCGGGGCACGAGCTCGCGCACGCCGTGCGCGTGCTGCGGCGACCGCAGCAGCACCCGCTGCAGTGGGGTTGGCTGCGCGCGGCGCGTGCGGCGTTGCCGCAGCGCAGTTTCGAACTTCTCGCCGCCGTGATCGGCGACGACGGCTACCTCCCGGACTTCCTGACGGCGGCCCCCAATTGGGATATGACCCCGGATGCGGAGCTCGCGGCCCTGCGGGCGACGCCGCTCGATCCGATGCGCGTCGACTTCGGCAAGATGGTGCAGCGCTCGACCGGGTCCAGGCAACGCGCCCTGCAGGACATGCGGCAGCGACCCGCGCGAGCGCGCACCATGATCGCAGACGCCTGGGAAGAGGTATGGGCCGCGGTGATGGCTCCGGTATGGCCTCAGCTCGATCGACTGCTGCGCGCGGACATCGCCGTCCGCTCGCGCGCGATCGCCGCATCCGGGATCGCCGGGATGGCGGGCGGACTGCATCCGAGCGTGAGCTGGGGACCCGGCGTCGTACGAGTGCGACTGCGCAGGCACAGCGAGAAGGTCGACTGCCGCGGCAGCGGGCTCGTGCTCGCGCCATCGGTCATGTCGTCGTGGGGATGCATGGTGCTGACCGAACAGCCGGCGCAGCCGACACTGTTCTATCCGGCACGCGGCGTCACCGCAGGTTGGGCCCGCGACGCCGCCGAGACCGCCCAAGCTCTCGGCGCGCTGCTCGGACCCGCGCGTGCCGGGATCCTGCTCGACGCCGGCGCGTCACGCACGACGTCGCAGGTGGCCAGCGATGCCGGGCTCGCCGTGTCGACGGCATCCCATCACCTGAGCGTGCTGCGCGACACAGGGCTCATCGAGAGCGAGCGCGACGGCGCGCGGATGCTGCATCTGCGCACACCGCTCGGGGAGGCGATGGTCGGCGCGGTGCTCTGACCGGTCGCACCGCTCGACGGTTCATCTCCGACACCACAGCAGCAGCGTGGATCCGGGGCCTGCCGCGTCTTCATCGGATCGGGTGCTGCTGCTCACGCTCGTCACGTCGATTCCTCGACGGACGGTTCTCAGATCGCGCCCGATACGGATCACATCGTCGTGGTCGGCCGCGAGCAGCACGCGGCCGCGGCGCCTGTCGAAGGTTCGGACCTGCCACACGGATCCGGGAGCGAAGCGATCGAGATCTTGCGTCGCGACGACGTCGGCGAGCAGCATGCGCTCCCCTGACCCATCCCCCTCCCCATCGAGTTCGACCTCGACGAGCTGGTGATCGGGAACCGGTGAGGCAGAAGCACTACCGTCGGGGAGGCTCATCACGGTGTGCAGCCCCGTCACCGTCGCAGCGCGCGTCATCGGATCGAGGCGCGGGAGCGACCGGAACGGATGCACAAGGATGAACCACACCAGTACCGGAATGAAGAAGGGACCGAGGGTCATGACGGCGAGGGCCAGGTAGTCCCGCTCCGACACGCTGCCCGCCCAGATCCCCGGATAGGCCATCTCCACGCCGAACGACAGGACGAGCCCGACGACGAGAATCGCGGCGCAGGCGATGATCCGACGACGCACTCGACGACGCTGCGCGGCGTATCGCGCAACGGCGGAGACCAGCGGCGCGAGCGGTCCCTCGACCCGGTCGCCGTCGCGATCCTTGACCACCGTGCGCGGCAACTGATTCATGACCTCATCCTGTCGCACAGGAACGCTCCCGATCACAGCGTGTGCGCCTCGGTCACTCGGCCGCTCCCTCCACGGAGATCGGCCGGTTCTCGTAGTAGGTCTGCAGCACGACCGTGGTGCGGGTGCTGACGTTCGCGATCGTGCGGATGTCGCCGACGAGCTGTTCGAGCGCGCGCGGCGAGGCGACGCGGACGAAGAGCATGTAGCTCGCATCGCCGGCGATCGAATGGCAGTCCTCGATCTCCGAGAGGTGTTCGAGCAGTTCCGGAGCGTTGTCCGGCTGACCGGGATCGAGTGGCGTGATCTGGATGAACGCCGACAGCGGTTTGCCCAGCGCCTCGGCGTCCAGCACCGGTCGGTAACCGGTGATCACCCCGCGGGACTCCAGCCGACGCAGGCGCGACTGCACCGCAGAGCTCGACAGTCCGACGGCTTCCGAGAGCTGGGCGAGAGTGGCCCTGGCGTCTCGGGAGATCTCGGTGATGATTCGACGGTCGACAGCATCCTCCATAGCTGGAATAATATCGGCATACTGATTGATTCACCGGATTATTTCCACGAAACCTCATGATCGGAGGTCCCGATGTCCACTACCCACGCGCAGATCGACACCATCATCGGCGAGCCCGAGGTCGTCGAGGACGCAGCCCTCGCCGAGCGGAGCGCCGCGTGGGCTCTGCTGAAGGACGCGGCGATCGCGATCCGTGCGCTGCAGGTGAAGGACGGCTCGATCCCCTCGGCAGCCGACCACGCCGCAGCGCGCACGCACATCGCGGCGATCGTGGCCGCCATCCGCGCCCTCACCCCGGCGTTCCCGCACGATGCGGAGTACCTCGCCGCATCCATCGTGGACTTCGAGCGCTGGGCCTCTTCCGACTTCGGGGTTCCCGACTTCCTCGACTCGCTCGTGGCCTTCCAGCCGCAGCAGCAGCGCGTCGACGGCATCCGCCATCTCGTCGTGTTCCCGATGTACACCCAGAACGGGTCGCCGGACCGACTCGTCGAAGCCCTCATCGTCGAAGCGATCTGGCCGGAGTTCATCGCCGGGCTCGAAGCAGGCGACTACGGCAACACGCTGTTCGTCTCCTTGCGCCTGGTCGATTTCACCCCCGGGTACGACACGAACTCGGCCGTGCTGTTCCCCGAGACCGTCGCGATGCGCGAGATCCCGACGTTCACATGGGGGGCGATCTTCCAGGACCGCGAGGCCGCCCGCTACCGGCGGGTCGTGCGCGCGGCATCCGAGATCACGAAGCTCGACCTGCCGGAGGCGGCGGCGCGGATGCTGGATGACCAGGCGCTCACCGAAGACGTGTTCGTGATGTGGGACCTCATCCACGACCGCACGCACATGCGGGGCGATCTGCCGTTCGACCCGTTCATGATCAAGCAGCGGATGCCGTACTTCCTCTACTCGCTCGAAGAGCTGCGCTGCGACCTGACCGCGTTCCGCGAATCGGTGGCGATCGAGAAGCGGCTCTCCGCACAGGACGAGCGCTCTGCGACCGAACAGGAGATGCTCGAGCACGCAGGACTCGTGCAGTACGCGGTGATCTTCGACCGCATCTTCCGCTTCGCGATCACCGGATCGAGGGTGCGCAACTACGACGGCCTCGGCGGGCAGCTGCTGTTCGCGTGGCTGCACCAGCGCGGAGTAGTGCACTGGACCGACACTCGGCTCACGTTCGACTGGGATGGCGTCGCGGATGCCGTGATCGCACTCGGCGACGCCATCGACGACCTCTACTGGCGTTCGATCGACCGCCCGAAGAAGGCGCACTGGCTCGCCGCGTACGACCTCGTGAGTTCGGTGCTGACGCCGAACCCGGCATCCGTGTGGGCGCGAGGGCTGTCGGACGAGGTGCTGGCGGGGATGCCGAAGGAGTACACCGACGCCGTGCTCGACGACGAGTTCCCGCTGTCGATGTTCTTCGAGGCCCTGGAGAAGAAGATGCGGCCGGTGATCGAGTCGACCTCGGGGATACGCGGCTCGGATGAGTAGTCCGCGCGTGCACGGTCTTCGTCGATCAGCAGTTTCTTCGCATGTTTCGGCCAGATTCGTGCGAAGAGACTGCGCTTTGACGAAATTGCTGCGCGAGCGCGAGAGCAGGCGCAGCGCACGGTGGAGGAGATGACGAGGAGGGTGCGATGAGCGCTCAGGGACACACGGTGGTGGTCGCGGGGGCGACGAGCGCGGCGGGCGTCGCGGTCACGCGGGGGCTGGTCGACGCCGGCGCCCGCGTGATCGCGACGGGTCGGTCGGCGCAGCGGCTGGAGGCCGTGCGAGACGCCGGGGCGGAGGTCGCCGTCGCTGACGCGACCTCCCTCCACGACATGCAGGAGCTGGCCGTGCGGCTCGACGCCATCGACGGCGTGGTCTCGCTCGTGGGCGGATGGCGCGGCGGCGGCGGTCTCGCCGGACAGAGCGACGACGACTTCGATGCCCTGCTGCCCGCGCTGCAGGCGGTCCGGGCGACATCGCGGGCGTTCGATGAGCTGCTGCGGGCTTCGGATGCCGGACGCTTCGCGATCGTGTCGTCCGTCGCGGTGACGCGTCCGCTCGCCGGCGGCGCGAACTACGCCGCGGTGAAGGCCGCGAGCGAGGCCTGGGCGCGCGCCGTCGCTCAGGGATTCGCGAAGGGGGCCAGGGAGTCCGGAGAGGCGCTGCGCGCGGCATCCGTGGTCTTCCGCGTCAAGGCGCTCGATCCCGCGGTGCTCTCGTCCGCTGTCGTCCGGTTGTGGGATGCCGGCGCCGACGAGCTCAACGACAGCGTGATCGACCTCGGCTGAGGAGCCGGGCACCCTGCCCTTCGGCCGTGCCGTGGCCTCTGCCCGTGCCGTCGCGCTGCGCCGCTGTCTCGTCGCGCGGCTCATTCCTGCTGGCGCTGCAGATACTTCTGCCGCGCCAGCAGCGAACAGCAGCGCGAAGCGGGGAACAGTGGCTGCGGTCGCTCAACGCCCTGCATCAGATGCGTTGATGGCTGGGGCTTCGGTGGCCTCCTGCGCCGGGGCCTCTTCGTACAGCAGCGTGAGCTTGCGATAGGACCGGGTGAAGAAGGCCAGCAGCGCGGCGACGACCATGATGAGCCCCGCGAACAGGCAGACCAGCGCGATGCCCCGCGCCTCTCCTTCGCCGAGGAGCCACCCCCATTCGCGCTGCCCCGCCGCACTGCTCATGTACGGGATGACGAAGAACTCGGCGATCGGCGCGATGAGGAACGCCGTGATCGGTGCTGCACTCGCCTCGAAGGCCGCGGCGGTGCCGAACACGCGCCCCTGACGCCCGAACGGCACCACCTTCTGGATCACCGTCTGCTCGGCGGCTTCGACCGGCGGCACCAGCATCATGTAGAACCAGATGCCGACGACGTACAGCGGCCACCACTCGCGCAGCATGAAGACCGCGCCCAGCAGCCCCATCGCGATCACGACGAGGAGCATCGTTCGCACCGGCCGCTTTCCGAGACCGAACTTCGCCACCAGCGCGCCGCCGATGAGGAATCCTGTCGATCCGAAGGCCAGCGCGATCCCCCACAGCTGCGCGTCGAACAGCGTCAGGCCGTACGGGTCCATCAGCGCCATGTACACACCGCCGATGAGGTTGTTGAACGTCGAGAAGATGATGAGCGCGAACAGCCCCGGAGCCGAGCGGATCGCCTGCACGCTGCCCCGGAAGTCCAGCGCACCCGACGAGTTCGGGTCGGGCACCGGCTCAGCCTCTGGAATGCGGATGAGGAGCAGGTGCACGAAGGTCACGCCCATGAAGACGATCGCGATGACCAGCGTCCACCCCATTCCGAGGAACCCGATCGAGAGTCCCGAGAACACGCTCGTGACGAGGAACGCGATGCCCTGCACCGTGCCGACCAGACCGTTGGCGTTGGCGCGCCTGTCTTCGTCGATGAGCAGTGTGACCGTGGTCGACAATGCGATGTTGCGCAACTGCTCGATGACGCCGCCGAACAGGATGATCACCGCGAACAGCCAGAACCACGGCCCGCCGAGATCGAGCAGCTCCTCTTCGCTGAAAAAGAGGTAGAAGACGCCGGCGACGCCGAAAGCGACGGCGGAGACCGCACTCGAGAGCAGCATCACCGCATGCTTGCGGTGCCTGTCGACGACTGTGCCGAAAACCATGGCGAACAGCGCGACGAGGAGCATGTACGCGCCGCCGATGATGCCGGTGGCGAGCACCGACTGCGTCTCGATGTACACCCAGAACGTCAGCGCGAACCACAGGAAGCTCGTCGTCACGTTGGCGATGAGCGTGTTGATGAGGACGTTCGCGAACGCCCGCCGTGCCGCGGTTCGCTCCATTCCCAGAACACTAATGACCGGGACCGACATTGCACAGATGCGCGGCGAATGTCGCGAGTTAGGCTTGTCCGGTGAGCACCCTTCATGACCCCGAGGTACGGGGATTCGCGTCGGACAACTACTCCGGCATCCACCCCGAAGTCCTCGCGGCCATCGCCGCGGCGAATGACGGCCATCAGATCGCCTATGGCGAGGACCAGTACACCGAGCGCCTGCAGGAGGTATTCCGCGGACACTTCGGCGACGGCATCCAGGCGTTCCCCGTCTTCAACGGCACCGGCGCGAACGTCGTCGGCCTGCAGTCGATGCTCCCGCGCTGGGGTGCGGTGATCGCGGCATCCACTGCGCACATCAACGTCGACGAGGGCGGAGCACCGGAGCGCATGGGCGGCATGAAGCTGCTCACCGTGCCCACCGATGACGGCAAGCTCACCCCTGAGCTCGTCGACCGCGAAGCGTGGGGCTGGGGCGACGAGCACCGGGCGCAGCCGCTGGTCGTCTCGATCACCCAGTCCACCGAGCTCGGCACCCTCTACACGCCCGACGAGATCCGTGCACTCGCCGACCACGCGCACGGCCACGGCATGCGTCTGCACGTCGACGGAGCGCGACTGTCGAACGCCGCAGCGGCGCTCGATCTGCCGCTCGCGGCCTTCACCCGCGACGTCGGCGTCGACGTGCTCAGCTTCGGCGGGACCAAGAACGGCGCGATGCTCGGTGAGGCGATCGTGGTGCTGAACCCCGAGGCATCCGACGGCCTCATCTACGGCCGCAAGTACTCGATGCAGTTGGCATCGAAGATGCGCTTCGTCTCCGCCCAGCTCATCGCCCTGCTCGAGGGCGACCTGTGGCTGCGCAACGCGGGGCACTCGAACGCGATGGCCGCGCGCCTGCGCGCCGGCGTCGAGGCCGGGATCGCCGACGAGAGCATCCGCGGAGTCGAGTTCACCCAGCCGACCCAGGCCAACGGGGTCTTCGCGACGCTCCCCGATGGGGTCGCCGACCGGTTGCGCGAGTCGTTCCGCTTCTACGACTGGGATGCCGCGCGCCGCGAAGTGCGCTGGATGTGCAGCTTCGACACCCAGGAGTCCGACGTCGATGCCTTCATCGCGGCGATCGGTCGCCTGACCGCACGCTAGCGGAGGAGCCCGAGACCGGCGAGCGCTGTGCGGATCAGCGTGCCGCGCCCGCCCTCCATCTCGGCGGCCACGGCATCGGATGCTGCTTCCTCAGGAGAGAACCAGGTGACCTCGAGGGCGTCCTGACGGGGTTCGCATGTGCCCGTCACCGGCACCACGAACGGCAGCGACACGGCATGCTGCCGGTCGTCGTGATAGGCGCTGACACCCGGAATCGGGAAGTACTCGGCGACCGTGAACGGCAGCGGCTGCAGAGGCAGCAGGGGGAACGCCATCGGGCCGAGGTCGTTCTCGATGTGCCGGAACAGCGCGTCGCGGATCGTCTCGCCGAAGCGCACCCGGCCGGACACGATGGTGCGCGTCATCTCGCCCAGCGGCGTGGAGCGCAGGAGTATCCCCACCTCGGTGACCAGACCGGTTCCGTCTGTGCGCACCGGAATCGCCTCGACGTAGAGCATCGGCATCCGGCGCCTCGCCTCGGCGAGCTCGAACTCGCTCAGCCAGGCCGGATTGTTCGCGTCAGCGGGCAACTCGGTGAAACGCGAGAGGTCATCGCCTTCGCCGTCGGGATCGGGATCTGGTGTGCGCACCGCCATACTCCTATTTCTACCAGTGTCGGTCGTCGCTGGCAGGATGGAGATGTGAGCAACTCCTTGACGATCGATGAAGGCGCCACCCGCTGGACACCCGCGCCGCGTGCCGGGTCGCCGCTGCTCGTGATGCTCCACGGCTACGGCTCCGACGAGAACGATCTCTTCGGGCTGGTGCCGTTCCTCCCCGAGGGCATCGCGGTGGCATCCGTCGCCGCTCCGCTGAGCCCGCCGTGGCCCGCCCCCGGCCGCTCGTGGTATCCGATCGAAGAGGTGAATGGCCGGCACCCCGACGGGGTGACCGAGGCTGCGCAGTCGCTGCTGCGCTGGTTGGACGCCGAGGCCGGCGAGGCGTCGAAGATCGCGTTGCTCGGTTTCTCCCAGGGGGCGGCCGTCTCATTGCAGGCGATGCGATTGGATGCTGCGCGCTTCGGCGCGATCGCCGCTCTCAGCGGGTACGCGACACCGGGAGACCTGCCGGATGACGACGACCTGCGCGAGTCGCGGCCGAAGGTGTTCTGGGGTCGCGGCACCAACGACGACGTCATCCCCCAGGCACTGATCGACCACACGGCGCAGTGGCTGCCCGACCACAGCGAGCTCGCCGGCCGCGTGTACCCCGGACTGACCCACAGCGTCTCCGAGGATGAGCTGCACGATGTGCGCGTGTTCCTCGAGAAGTGGCGCGACGAGTCAGCCGACTGAGTCCGCGCCCTCCGGCCCGTCCTGCGGTTCGGATCCGCGTGATGCATCCGTCGTCTCGTCGCCCGCTCGTGGCCTGCGGCGGCGCCCGGCAGATCCGATCGCGATCGCGATGACGACACCGATCGCGACGCCGATCGCGATGCCGACGACCATGTTATCGAGAGCCGACCCCATCGCGACGCCGACGCCCATGCCGATCGCGATGCCGGCACCCCAGCTCAGACGCTGCCGCATCTCGTGTCCGCTCATCTGGTCATCAGGCATGACTCCACGGTACGTGTTCGATCGCGCACGCGGCATCCGCCCCACGACGGATATCCAGCGCCCGACGGTTGCGCTCTGCGACACGCCCGGGTAGCATCGACGAGTCCTGTCCGCCGTGTTGGGAAGTTCCTTGATCTGAGTCGTTGCCTCCGCGCCCCTCTTTCCGCGCGCTGACACGACCCTTCCCTGACGGTTCCGCCCCCGCCTTCTCGGCGCGCTGAGGCGACCGGTGTCAGTGCATCCGCACACCTCCGGAGACACTCATGCATACAACGACCATCCACGCTTCGGTCACTCTCGACCGCCTCACCTTCATCTGGCCGGACGGGTCCACCGCGCTCGACGGCGTATCCGGAGCCTTCAGCACCGGACGCACCGGACTCGTCGGCCGCAACGGCTCAGGAAAATCGACTCTGCTGCGCCTCATCGCCGGTGTGCTCGAGCCCGCGTCGGGCTCGGTGCACACCAGTGGCGACGTGGCGTACCTGCCGCAGCAGTTGACGCTCGACGTCGATCGTCGGGTCGCCGAGCTCCTCGGGGTCTCGAAGCCTCTCGACGCCGTACGCGCCATCGCGGCCGGCGACGTCGACCCCGCGCACTTCGATGCCGTCGGAGACGACTGGGACATCGAGGCGCGAGCCGAAGCATCCCTCGCGGAAGCCGGACTCGACCCCTCGTTCCTCGATCGCCGCGTCGGCGAGCTGTCGGGCGGGGAATCGGTGCTGGTGGCGATCGCCGGCATCCGCCTGCGGCGAGCGCCGATCACACTGCTCGACGAACCGACCAACAACCTCGACCGTGACGCGCGCGCGAAACTCGCCGACATGGTGCGGACGTGGAAGGGAGCGCTCATCGTCGTCAGCCATGATGTCGCGCTCCTCGAGCTCATGGATGCGACCGCCGAGCTCTACGCGCACACGCTGAGCGTGTTCGGCGGCCCGTACTCGCAGTGGCGCGCCTGGTTGGACGCCGAGCAGGAAGCGGCCCGACAGGACGAACGCGACGCGAAGCAGTCGTTGAAGAAGGAGAAGCGGCAGCGGATCGAAGCCGAATCGAAACTGGCGAGCCGCGCCCAGATGGGGCGCAAGGCGTTCATCGAGAAGCGGGTTCCGAAGATCATCGCCAACGGGCGCAAGATGGAGGCCCAGGTGTCGGCCGGAAAGCTCCGCACCGAGGTCGCGGAGAAGGAGTCCGAGGCACGGGCGGCGCTCGATCAGGCGGGCAGACGCGTGCGCGGCGACGCGACGATGAAGATCGAGCTGCCCGATCCGGATGTCTCCGCCTCTCGCCGCATCGCGACCGTGGAGGGCGACGAGCGCTCGTGGGTGATCCAGGGCCCGGAGCGGGTGGCGCTGATCGGGCGCAACGGTGCGGGCAAGACGACGCTGCTGCAGCGACTGGTCGCGGATGCCGTCGCCGCGGGCGAGGACGGCGCCGACAGAGCCGACGGCACCGACGGCGACGGCATCCGCGCTCATGCGCACACCGACCGCATCGGGTACCTGCCCCAGCGGATCGACGGTCTCGACGAGACGCGCTCGGTGATCGAGAACATCGCCGCGGCCGCCCCCTCGATCCCGGAGAAGGAGCTGCGCAATCGCCTCGCCCGGTTCCTCATCCGCGGTGGGACGACGGATCGTCCTGTCGAGTCGCTCTCCGGCGGCGAGCGCTTCCGCGTCGCGCTGGCGAAGCTGCTGCTGGCCGACCCTGCGCCGCACCTCGTGGTGCTGGACGAGCCGACGAACAACCTCGATATCGACACCGTCGATCAGCTCGTCGAGGCGCTGCGCGCATACCGCGGCGCCGTGCTCGTGGTGAGTCACGACGACGCCTTCCTGGGGAGGCTCGACCTCGATCTCACGCTCGAGATCGCCGCGGACGGCACGGTGGTGCAGCGCGAGAACCCGTGATCGGGAGCGACGGGCGGGCCTAGCCTCGATTCATGGAGCAGACCCGCCCGTCACGCGACGCCCGCCGGGCACGGCGGGCGGACGTGCGGTTCCGCATCGGCCGCTGGACGCTCGCCGCCGGCGCCGCGGCGCTCGTGATGATGTGGATCGGGACGGCCGCGACGTCGCACCATTCGACGCCCTGGTACAACGACTGGCTGGTCATCCTCGTGCTGTATGCGGTGTTCGTCGTGCTCGCGATGCCGAACCTCGTTCTCGGGCGCCGTGACGATTCGGGACGGAGGCCGCGTCGCCCGGAATCCATACTGCGGGCCACGGCGGCCTATCTGGTCGCGTTCTTCGGCTGCGCGTGGATCTTCGGCTTCCCGATGCAGAACACCGAGGTCTCTCCCATCGCGACGATGACCGAGATCGACGGCGATGAGGTCGCGATCGTGTCGTACAACCGCGTCGGACCGCGGGGGCTGCTGCAGATGGCGTTCGGAATCGAGTCCGAGCGCGTCGTGGCGGTGGACCTCGCCACGGGACACCACCTCTGGGACGTGCAGACCTCGGAGAGGGCGTACGAGCGCCCGAGCGTGCTGGGCGCCGATGAGGAGTTCGTCTACGTCGAGAATTCCGCCGGCATTCATGCGCTGCGTCTCTCCGATGGTTCGCCGGACGAGACGCGGACACCCGACGACGAGATCGCGCGGGCCGGAACCACCGCCGACGCCGCCGTCTCCGGAACGGAGCGCATCGCCGCCACGGAGACGGGTCTCGTGTCGGTGGAGCACGGGACCCTCTCCACCAGCCCCGATGGTGACGCCTGGACGGCGCTCGGCAGCATCGGGCCGAACGATCCCGACATCGAGATGACGATCGTGATCGATCCTCTCGTCCATCGCCATTCAGCGCTCACCGTCTACGACGACGAGTACTGGCAGGAGGAGGCGCGCTCCGTCGGTACGGGGTACCTCGTCGTCCAGGAGCAGACGTATCGCAGCTGGGGCGTCTACGACTACCGGCTGCGTACGGTCGACCTCGCGAGCGGGCGGGTCATCGACGAGATCGAGGTCCCGGAGAGTGCCAGAGGCGGCATGACCGCGCCCTCCGGTTCGAGCATCGTGACGTTGGAGTGGCCGATGATGAGCACGTCCGATCTGGTGATCATCTCGCCCGAGGGCATGATCTCGCAGTCGACGATCGGGCGGTCCGGCTTCTTCGGCGAAGCGCTGTGAGTCCGGCCGTGTTCGCCACGGCGTCGATAGGCTTGTGGATCATGAGCCCGTCCGCGACGCCGTCCGACCCGGTCTCCGCTGCGGAAGCGTCCGCGATGGTGCCGCGCGCGGTCGTCATCCAGCGCGCCTGGAGCGACCTGGGCGAGAGCGTCGCCCCGTTGAGCAACGGCTCGGGGCGACCCCTGGCGCGCACGGTCAAACTCGTGCTCGATCCACTCGTCATCCGCCCGGTGCAGAACCCTCATCTCGCGGGAAGCGCCTTGGCGCCGGATGCCGCGGCAGAGCTCGCCGGTAGCATCACCGATTCCCGCGCCGAGCTCGCGGCGACGGCCGAATGGTTCGTCGTGCTGAAGGCTGCTCGCCGTACGCTGCGCATCACCGGCGGCAACCCGCAGGAGAAGTACTTCCAGCGCTGCTTCGAGCTCGCGCGCTCGCTCGGCCGCCCCGATCCGTCGACGGCAGAGCAGACGGCCATCGAGGCGGTGCAGGAGATCGTGCAGGCCGACGGCGAGAACCATCTCGTCCGCATCCGCGAAGCGGTGCAGGATGCGGCGCAGGCAGAGCTGCTGCACGCGTCCCTCGTAGCGGCGTGGGCGACGCGTGCGCCGACGGCCGGCGACGACATCGACTCCGCGGCGCTCGCCTTCGACGCTCTCGATGCCTGCGGAACGGATGCCGTCCCGAATCTCCACGGCCTCGTCGATGCGCGTGCGGGCAGCGCCGCGGCATCCGGTCTCGAGGATCCTGGCGCAGCTCGCGCGCTCGGTCTGACGACCCGCGATCAGCCGACCATGCCCGAACTCGGCGCGACCGCCTCGAAGCGCACGCTCCCCCGGCCGTTCGATCGCTCCGTGTTCGAGCGGCTGTTCGCCGTGCTCTCCGGCGGCTCGTCGGTCGAGACCGATCTCGACGCCGACGAGGTGCTGGCGGAGGAGATCCTGCGCACCGCGCAGGCGTGGGAGCTCGCCGATGAGCGCAGCCGCGTCATCATGCTCCTGGGGTCGGAGGCGAGCCACGCGCTCGAGCCGGTCGACCTGCTGCGCCCGACGAACGCCCACCGGATGCTGCGCGGACGCTGGGATCGCGAGGCCTACGTGCGACGCGTGCGGCGACTCCCCGCCGATGCCAGCGGTGTTCCCGAAGCGATCCGCGACGACGTGCACACCGTTCGGCAGGGGTACCTGCGCAGGCTGTGGGTGCGCATGCACGGCCGCGAGCTGCGCGGCCAGCGCACTTCCGGCAGCGAACTGTGGGACACGCTGGACGGCATCCTCCGCTCCGTCGTGATGGACCAGCGGCACCGGCTCAAGCTCGCGATCGGCCGCGGAGCGGAGGGAGCGGCATGAGCATGAGCATCCGCATCGACGGCGACGCGGCGACCCTATCGCACGCCGCGCCGTCGGCCGACCGCGCGGTCATCCGCACCGCGATGATCGAGGCGCGAGGAGCGCTGCTGTCGTGGGATGCGACCGCTGACGAGCGCTTCCCGGATGCCGAGATCCACAGCCCTGCGGAGGCGGCCGGCTGGCTTGCCGAGATCTACGGCGCCGAGATCGCCGCTGCCGTGCGAAGCGGGGAGGAACGAGCAGTCCCGCTGCCGGAGGGTGCCGAGCTCGTCGACGCCGCACGGCGCCTCGCCTCTTTGACCTGGGCGACCGACTGGTGGCCTGCCGGTGTGTACACCCCGGCGCTGGACGGCGCGATCCTCGCGGCCGAGACGGCGCTCGCCGCCCACGCCGTCGAGCATCTGCTCGATGACGAGGATGCCGTCGAGCGCGCGCTGCGCGACGCCGTGGATGCGCCCTCTGCTCTGGCCGGCGCTCCGCCCCGGCTCCGCCCGGATGCCGCGGTTCTCGTCGATGCGCTCGCTGCTCTGGCCGACGATCTCGGGGTGGAGCTGCATCCCGCGATGATCGCATCCGCCGAGGATGACTGGGCGCTCGCAGCGGGCGCGCGCACATCGCTCGATGAGGGCATCGAGATCGGCCACGGCTCGGCGGCAGTGCGCTGGGCCGATGTTCCCGCGCAGACGGTCGCCGCCGACAGTGATGCGCAGTGGTCGCTGCGCCATGTGAACGGCGTGCCTCACCTGCACGTCTCGGTCGCCGCGGCCCCCGGTGCCGCGGTCACCCGAGCGACGGCGGGACTCTGGGCCCGCTTCGGCCCCGAGTCGCTCGACATCGACGTTCCGCTCCATCGGAACGGAACCGCGTTCACGGGCGCAGCGCCGGTCGCGGCATCCGTCGCCCTGCTGCCGCTCGAGGAGCGCACGCTCTGGGTGCGCGACCCGATCCTCGCGCCGTTGCCCGGCGCTGCGGAAGACGAAGACGATCGCGACGCCGTGCGCGAGCACGCCGTGCTGCGTCTCGACGATCCGGGCGCGAGTCTCGCAGAGCGGGTGGCCGGAGAATGACCGACGACCTCTCCGACGCGGCGCGGCACGTCCACGGGCGCGTGCCGACCACCGAGCCGTGGATTCCGGTACGCGATCTCAACAACGACGGTGCCGCCGCCCTGGACGAGGGGAGGATCGACGACGGCATGCGGATGCTGCGCGAGGCGATCGCACGCACCGACGGCAGCGATGACGTCGTCGCACGCGATCTTCGTGCGCGTGCGCTGCTGAACCTGTCCGGAGCGCACGACTATCTCGCCGAGCTCGGCGAGGCGCTGCGTCTCGTCGACGAGGCGCTGCAGGTCACCGCCGCGGTGCTGGATGAGGTCGGCGATGAACGCGCATCTCGCACTGTGCTCGTGAACGGCATGGTGGCGCGGGCGCGGATCCTCGTCCAGAGCGATCGGATGGATGACGCCCTGGTGCAGATCGATGAGGCGCTGACGCTGCTCGACGAGCACGACGACGTCATGCAAGCCGATCTGCTCCGCTTCCAGGCATACAACTCGCGCTCGTCGCTGCTGCTGTTCGTCGGCCGATTGCAAGACGCGGAGGCCGATGCGAGGCGCGCGCTCGATCTCACCGCCAGCATCGATCCGACGCTCGCCGCTCATCCCTATCTCACCCTCGGTGCCATCGCGCAGCAGACCGGTGACATCGCGGCCGCCCATGAGTTCATCGAACTGGCGCACGCCGTACAGGGTGCGGACAGCGATCTCGTCACCCGTCAGATCACGACGGAGAACCTCGCCAGAGCGGCGATGCAGGAGGGCCGACACGACGACGCCGGCGAGCTGTTCCGCCAGGCCGCGATCCTCGCTCACGAGGGCAAGCTCGTCACCCGTGAGACGGCATCCCGGATGGGCGTCGCGGCCGCGTATCTGCAGACCGGGAACCCGGTGCTGGCGGCGAAGGTCCTCCGGACCCTCATCGCCGAGCTCGGCACGGAAGGCGCCGTGCACGAACGCCGCGAGGCGTACGGGTACCTCGGGGATGCGGAGTCGAAGCGCGGCAAATTCGTGCTCGGCGAGGAGGCGTACCTCGCCGCGCGGGAGCTGACGCGATCCGCATACGAGCGGTGCCGCGTCGATCTGCGGCGCGCTGAGATGCAGGCGGAGTGGGCGAGTGTCACCCCCCTCCCCGGCAAGCGGATGGCGCGACTGCGACAGGGGCTCGACACGGCCATTCCCGTGCTGCTCGCGACCGAGGCGCTACGCACCGACTTCGCGCCTGGACCGATCCGCGAGCGCTGGAGCATGCAGGTCGCAGCCCCCGCGCGCGAGCTGGCCTTCCGGCTGGCCACGACGCTCGGAGACGCCGAGGCGCTCTTCGCCCTGATCGAGAACGCGTCCGCCTCGGCGACCCTGCAGGCCGAGGCGATCGAGGTCTCCGAGAGCGACCTCCCCCCGTCTGCACCGCTCGCGCCCCTCACCGAGCTGTTTCCCGCTCGTCCTCCGGAGGCTGATCCCGACGCGCTGCTTCCGGCCGCGGCATCCGGATTCCTCGGCGATCTCGAGACGTCGATGCCGCTGCGCTTCGCGCCTCCGCCGCGGGTCGTGGCGATCCCCGGCGAAGAGCCGGCGCTGGAGCGGTGGATAGGCATCGCCGAGGCCGAATACGGCGTCTCGGTGCGATCGGAGACGGTGGTGGCCGGCTGGTGAAGTGGCACTCCCCCAAGGGCTGGCGCGAGATGAAGCATCTCGGCCCCCTCACGCTGGCACCACGGTTCGATCCTGCCGTCGTGCTCGCAGACCTTCCGGAGGGCCGCCCAGTCGCGCGACTGAGATACGTCGACGGCGACAACCTGTTCGTGAACTGGATCTGGGACCACCAGCAGAACTCTCCGCGCATGACCGTGATCGAGCGGGCGCAATTGACGTCGACGCTCGATGCCCTTGCACAGGCGCTGCCGACACCGCTTCACGGGGAGACCGGCGAGGAGGCGCTGAAGCGGGCCCTGACGGATGGACCCATGCTCGACCTCGAGCGCGAGCAGCAGCTGGCCGAGCTGCTCACGTCGGCGCTCATCCCCGCGTGGCTGGGGTTCGAGCTGAATGCGCTGGAGGAGGCCGGTCGGCGTCCACTGCTGCGCATCCAGCTCTCCCCGTCGACGTCGCAGCTGCCGTGGGAATTGATGAGCACGTCGGGCGGCGAGCGCGGCATCGACATGGTCGACGTCGCCGTACTGCTGCCGGCGACACTGCGCAACGACGCGGCGCGGGTCGTGTCGCCGTGGGATCCGCAGGCTCCTGTCGCGGCCGTGCTGGATCCGGCCGTGCCCGGTTTCCCTGCGGCGAGCGAGTTGGGCAGCGTACTCGGGCCGGTCGCTGCGGGATCGCCGCTGGCCGAGATGGTCGCCGGGCTCGGAGATCGCGTACGGCCCTCCGCCGGTTCCCCCGAGGAGGCGTTCCGCCGTCGGGATGTCGATCGGGCCGCTCTATCAGGCTCTGTCGAAGGCGCCGGGCGCCTGCTGTACGTCGGGCACGTCACGGCATCCACTCATGCGCTGGATTCGCGCATGCATCTCTCCGATCGGGCGGATGCCGCTGGCCTGACCTCTCCGATCGGTCCGCATCGCCCGTACTCGGCGGCCGATATCGCTCTGGGTGCTGCCGGTCTTGAGCCGCTGCGGGCACCGAACCGGGTGGCTCTGATCGCGTGCGATTCCGGCAGCGACATGCGCTTCGCCGAGCCGACAGGACTCGTCGCGGCCTTCACAGCGCGGGGCGCGGAGTACGTGACGGCGACGCGTTGGACTCTGCCGACCGAGGCCGGGTTGCGACGATTCGCTCCTGTGCTGGGTGATCGCGCCGAGGGCATGCTGGCCGAGGCGATCATCGCCGTGAATGCGGCGCACGAGGCATCCGACCCCGTCGCCGCACTGGGGGCGTGGCAGCGCGAGCAACGGCGTCTGTGGACGTCGACCGGTGATCCGCGGCACTCGCCGATCATCTGGGGGACGCTCACGACCGCGTGGTCGCCGGAGCCGCCCCGGCTCGCCGAGACGTGATCGGGAGCTCCTCGACTCTTCTAGGGTCGAGAGCAGGAGGATCCGATGAGCCTGAACAACCCTGACCGTCGTCCCTGGGGCACCGCGCGCGGCGCGCGCATCACCACGATGAGCGCGTGGGCGATCGTCGCCGTCACTGCTCTGGTCACAGCGTTCCTGTGGGTGCAGATGCTTCAGAGGGGAGAGACGTCGTCGCCTGCGGCGATCGTCTTCTTCAACGTGAGCGTGTTCAGCGGGATCGGCGCACTGTTCATCGACCTCTGGCTCGCTCAGCGGCGCGGGGATCCGGGGGATGCCGCGGGGCTGCCCAGGCTTCCCGGCGCCTGGTTCACCGGCGCAGGGATCGGCACCGTGCTCGCGGCGGTGCTCGGAGGCGGCCGGGACGTCGTCGTGCCCCTGCTGTGGGGCCTGCTGATGCTCATCGTCGGTGCCGTGGTCTTCTTCTCGCCGGTGATGCTCGAGCGGTACCGCGAACGGCGCGCACGACGCCACGCCGGCGTCCGTGCAGAGGGCGTGCACACGAAGGCCGTCGTCACGCGAGTCACGGTCTTCTACCGCGAGCACATCCGCCATCAGCGCGTGACGATGCGCTTCACCGACCAGAACGGCGATCAGCGCTGGTTCACCCAGACCGCCGCGGCGGGCTCCTCCACGATCGAAGAGGGGCAATCGCTCTCGCTGCACTACGACCGTGCGAACCCCAGCCGCAAGCGCTCGCTCGTCGTGGACTGGCCGACCTACTGACTCCCGGCATCCGGAATCCGTGATCGGTAGCGCAGTCGCCTTCCTAGGGTGAGATCAACCGGAAGGAGAGTGCCATGACCGAACCCGTCACGTTCGCGAACTCCGGCGGCGCATGGAAGTACGCACGCGTACCGCTGATCTGCATCGGGGTGGTCTTCGCGGTGGTCGTAGGCTTCATCGCCCTGGTCGCGGCGACACATGGCCCGGCGAAGAGCGATCCGTCGAACGCGATCGCCACGGCGCAGGTCGACGGCCGCGACATCGCCGTGGTCGTGTACAAGAACGACACCTTCGGTCACCTCGACCTCTTCCGTGTCGAGTCGATGGGGTTCAGCACACAGGCCGAGGCATTCGATCTCGACACGGGCGAGCGGGTGTGGGACACGCTGCTGTTCGCCGAGTTCGGCGGCACTGCGGCGCAGGTGCTGGGGATGGGATCGCAGTACGTGTATGTCAGCACCGCGAAGGGGCTGGTGATCCTGGATGCCGCGACCGGCGAGATCATCGCACGGGAGGGCGCGATCCCGGGTCTCGGAGACGATTACATCGCATCGATGAATGCCTATGTCTGGGACGTCGAGTCGCAGTCGGTGGTGCTTCTCAGCGCGAGCGGCGGTGTGCTCAGCATCCCGGTCGACGCCGTCGAGGCGACTCGTGCACCCGCGGATGCCGCCGCGCGCTGGGTCGACGAGCTGGGCACCGGAACGGAGCCCGGCTCGGTGTTCTCTCCCGACGCGTGGGAGCAGACGGACGGGTGGGTGCCGTTCGCGGACGGCTCGAGCGTCTTCCCGGAGTGGGCGGCGGACGGATGGAGCATCGATGTGCTGCTCGAGGACGGCACCGGTCTCGCAGCCGGCTCCGCAGAGGGGTTCGCTGTGACGCAGACGTACGAGCCGTCAACGTCCGATGCCGCGTATCTCTTCCAGGTCGGCGACATCGAGAGCGGCCGTCTGATCGGGACTGCGGAGGGGAGCACCAGCGCATCGGCGGTCACGATCAGCGAAGGAGGACATGTCGCCTTCCTCTCGAACGGCGACGATGATCGTGCTCTGCTCGTCGTGGCATCGGCCGACGGCATCCGCACGTCGGTGATCGGAGAGAGGGGGTTCCTCGGATGGTGATGAAGAGAATCGCACTCACGCTCGGAGTGCTGCTGGTGCTGGCCTTCGTCGCGGTGTTCTTCGTCGTACCGGGTCCTATGATCTCGACGGCTGCGCGCACGGGCGAAGGGATGCTGTTCGCCGAGATCGATGGTCGTGACGCGGTCGTCATCGCGTATGACGACTCCGGGTTCACCGGCGTAGGTCTCTTCGTCGGAGGAGGCCAGGACGGCCGGATCGCCGCATTCGATCTCGACACCGGTGAGGCGATCTGGGATCGCGGCCTCGGAGAGTCTGTTGCTCAGACCCGCATGATCGCCGCCGGTGAGAAGTTCGCGTATCTGCAGACCTCCTCCGGCTTCCGCGTGTTCGCGCTCGCCGACGGTTCGACGGTGGCGAACGAGGAGGATATTCCGGGCCTCGGCGACTTCGATTGGCTCACCACGAGGTTCGCCTTCAGCCCGTCGCAGAACGCGATCCTGTTCAGCGCCGAAGAGGATGTCGTGAAGGCGATCCCGCTCGACACGGTCGAGGTCGTCGAGGTCGATGCCGCCGTGCACGACCAGTGGGTGTGCGTGCTGACGTGGAACGGCGTGTCCTATGCCGAGAGCGACGCAGAGGCCGTGCTGGTGAAGCAGCTGCCCACGGGCGGAGAGGTGCTCGGATTCGGGGTGCCGTCCGGCAGCCCGCCGGGAACCCCCGGCAAGCGTCTGGCGCGGCTGAACGACGACGGCTCCGGAGTTTCTGTCGGCCCCGAGACATTCGTCGAGCCCGGTTTCGTGGCGCAGTCGGTGCTGAACGAGCCGCAGCCTGGGGCCTGCTCGTCCAACGCGTCAGATCGAGACGTGTTCCCGGATGGGCGCGCGCAGGCGCAGCCCCTCGGAGCGGATGCCGGCTTCGCCGTGATCGCGCATGCGCAGAATGCGCGGACGGAGGACCAGCAGATCACGATCGTGGATGCCGCGAGCGGCGACGTGCTCGGGTCGAACCCGGCAGAGGGCGGGCTCGTGGATGCGGCGACGGGGCCGTCCGGACAGTCGGTCGTGATCGTGGACCGTTTCCTGCCAGGGGCGCTGCCGAGCTGGGGAACGACTCCGGTGACCTCGACGCTGCTGCTCGTCGCAACCGACGGTTCGATGCGCGAGATCGTTCTCGCCCCGCACGGTTGGTTCGGGCTGCCGTGGTGAGCCCCGCCCGTCTGGAGCGGTTCGCGCACGCGCGCGGGTTGCAGTTCGCTATGGAGCTCGCGGCGCGGCGCACCCCGGTGGAGTTCCGGCAGTACGACGAGCAGAAACCGGTGGGCTGGTTCGGCGTGCCAGGCGCAACCGGGTTCGAAGTCGGTCAGAGCGTGCGGGAACGGGCCATCACGGATGATTCGGCGCACAGGTCTCGCATCACGTGGGCGGTGTTCACGCTGCGCACCGGCGACGACGGCGCTCAGGTCGCGCACCGCGCGGTCTCCGGCGTGCTGCCGAGCGGATGGCACGCCGAGATCGATGACGACGAACTCGTGCTGTGGACGCTGCGTGGTCGCGTTCGTCTGACCTCGACACGGCTGTGGGCATGGCTCGGCGAGATGCATGGCATACTCGAGCCGCTCCTCGCGAGACCGGAGCGCGTGTCGGATGCGGCGGTTCGGCGCCGACGCGGCATCCGTCTGGCGATCGCTGAGTGATCGCTGGGCAGCGGCCCGGCTATCGCATCAGCTCGGCCTGGAGGATGCCCGCTTCGGAGCTGGTGTACCAGACGCGCAGGGGTTTCCCCGGTTCCTCGAACGTCGCAGCGACTCCGGGAACGCCCCAGTTCACGGCCGAGTACTCGATGAGTTCGGCGCCGGTTCCCGTTCCCTCGGAGAAGGTCGCTCCGACCTCCTTGATCGTCACTGTCTTCCCGTCGGGGAACAGCAGGGTCGAACCGGCCAGGTCGCATCCGGGTTTGCCGACAGTGCCGAGATCGGTGACATCGATCTCACGATGCGGGCACGGCTTCAACTGCTCGGCACCGGGCGGCACAGTGACCCCCTGCCCTCCCCCGCAACCGGCAAGCAGCATCGTTGCGGCCACGAGGCTCAGCACTCCGGCAGCCCGGCGGGATTCGTTCACGTTCTTGATGCTAGATCAGAACGGCGCCCCGGTCGGCATGCGCTCAGCCACGTCGTGACCAGTGACATGAGTGGCGACGCCCGGAGGGCGGTCGATGTAGGTTCTGCCGGTGGGACTGATCCATTCCAGAACGGTACGATCTTTGCGCGCACGAGGTCAGATGCTCGGTTCGGGATACGCCTGGCGCGCGTCAGGGTCGCGCCTGCCTCTCCCGATCACGGTTGCGAACAGTCCGAATGTCGGTGCGACCGACGATGATGGAGTGATGAGCGACGTGCTCGACCGATTCACCCCGGCCACGCAGGACTGGTTCCGGGGCGCGTTCCGCGCGCCCACACCGGCCCAGGCCGGCGCATGGGACGCGATCTCGGCGGGCAAGCACGCGCTCGTCGTCGCCCCGACCGGATCCGGCAAGACGCTCTCCGCGTTCCTCTGGGCGATCGACCGCGTGTTCCGCGAGCGGGCGGATGCCGGGGCGGTAGAGCCGGTCAAGGGTGCTGCGCGCACCCGCATCCTCTACATCTCGCCCCTCAAGGCCCTCGGGGTCGATGTCGAGCGCAACCTGCGCTCACCCCTGGTCGGCATCGGCCAGTCGGCGCGCAGGCTGGGGCTCGCGGCACCGGCGGTGAGCGTCGGAGTGCGCTCGGGCGACACCACCTCCAGCGACCGGCGCAAGCTCGTCGCGCACCCGCCCGACATCCTCATCACGACTCCCGAATCGCTCTATCTGATGCTCACCAGCCGCGCCGGCGACACGCTCCGCGACGTGCACACGGTGATCATCGACGAGGTGCACGCGGTCGCGGCGACCAAACGCGGCGCGCATCTCGCGGTGAGCTTGGAACGGCTCGACGCCCTGCGCCGTGCAGCGGGAGCGGATGGTGCCGCTCAGCGCATCGGCCTGTCGGCGACCGTGCGGCCGATCGATGAGGTCGCGCGCTTCCTCGGCGGCTCGGCACCGGTAGAGATCGTCGCCCCGAAAGCATCCAAGACCTTCGAGTTGAACGTCGTCGTCCCGATGGACGACATGACCAACCCCCCTCCCCCTCCTGGGGCGCCGCCCGCGAACGATGACCCTGCGGAGTACACCGAGGTCACCGGATCCGTCTGGCCGCACGTCGAGGAGGCGATCGTCGATCGCATCCTCGAGAACAGCTCGACGATCGTCTTCTCGAACTCACGGCGCCTCGCCGAGCGGCTGACCGGGCGGCTCAACGAGATCTACTCCGAACGCATCGGCGTCCCGCTCCCCGACGCGCTCGCCCCGCCTGCCGCGATGATGGCGCAGGCCGGTTCCACGGCCGGTGCCGACGCGGTGCTCGCCAAGGCGCACCACGGCTCCGTGTCGAAGGAGCAGCGGGCTCTCGTCGAAGAAGAGCTGAAGTCCGGCATCCTGCGCTGCGTCGTCGCGACCAGCAGTCTCGAGCTCGGCATCGACATGGGCGCGGTCGACCTCGTCATCCAGGTCGAGGCACCGCCGTCGGCGGCCTCCGGCCTGCAGCGCGTCGGGCGCGCCGGCCACCAGGTCGGCGAGGTCAGCAGGGCGGCGCTGTTCCCCAAGCATCGCGGCGACGTGCTGCACACCGCGATCGTCACCGAACGGATGCTGGCGGGCAGGATCGAGGCGATCGCGGTGCCGCGCAATCCGCTCGACATCCTCGCCCAGCAGACGGTCGCCGCGTGCGCGCTGGATGCGATCAGCGTCGAGGAGTGGTTCGAGACGGTGCGCCGTTCGGCACCGTTCCAGTCGCTGCCGCGCTCGGCGTTCGAGGCGACGCTCGATCTGCTGGCAGGGCGCTTCCCTTCCGACGAGTTCGCCGAACTGCGACCTCGGCTGGTGTGGGATCGCGATGCCGGAACCCTCACCGGCCGTCCGGGCGCCCAGCGGATCGCGGTGACCAGCGGCGGAACGATCCCCGACCGCGGACTCTTCGGCGTCTTCGTCGCCGGCGAGGGCGCGGGCCGCAGAGTCGGCGAACTCGACGAGGAGATGGTCTACGAATCGCGCGTCGGCGACGTCTTCACCCTCGGCACGACGAGCTGGCGGATCGCGGAGATCACCCATGACCGCGTGAACGTCATCCCCGCGTACGGGCAGCCGGGCAAGGTGCCGTTCTGGCACGGCGACGGCATCGGCCGCCCGTACGAGCTCGGCGAAGCACTCGGCGCCTTCTCTCGCGAAGTGGATGCCGCCCCGCCGGCGAAAGCGGCGCAGAGGCTCATCGAAGCCGGCCTCGACGAGCAGGCCAGGACGAATCTGCTCGCGCATCTGAAAGAGCAGCGCGAGGCCACCGGCACCCTCCCGACCGACCGCAACCTCACGGTCGAGCGCGGGCGCGACGAGGTCGGCGACTGGCGCGTCATCCTGCATTCCCCGTACGGCATGAAAGTGCACGCACCGTGGGCGCTCGCCATCAACGCTCGCGTGCGCGAGCGCCTCGGCGTCGACGGCTCGGCGGTGGCGAGCGACGACGGCATCATCGTGCGCATCCCGGATGCCGACGCCGAACCGCCCGGCGCCGATCTGTTCGTGTTCGACGCCGACGAGATCGAGCACATCGTCACGGAGGAGGTCGGCGGGTCCGCACTGTTCGCCTCCCGGTTCCGGGAGTGCGCTGCACGCGCGCTGCTCATGCCGCGGATGAACCCGAACAAGCGCACTCCGCTGTGGCAGCAGCGGCAGCGCTCTGCGCAGCTGCTCGAGGTGGCGCGGCGGCATCCGACTTTCCCCGTCATCCTCGAGACGCTGCGCGAGGTGCTCCAGGACGTCTACGACCTGCCATCGCTGCGCCGACTCACTACCGCGATCGGCGAGCGCCGGGTACGGCTGGTGGAGACCGAGCCCGCCCAGCCTTCGCCCTACGCGCGCGACCTGCTGTTCGGGTACGTCGGCGCGTTCATGTACGAGGGCGATTCGCCGCTGGCCGAGCGCCGCGCCGCGGCGCTCTCGGTCGACCCGGCTCTGCTCGGCGAGCTGCTCGGCACCGTCGAGATGCGCGAGCTGCTCGATCCGGACGTCATCGCCCAGTTCGAGCGCGAAGCGCAGCGCCTCGACCCTGAGCGGCATGCGCGTGGTCTCGAAGGCGTCGCCGATCTGCTGCGCACGCTCGGCCCACTGGATGCCGCCGAGGTCGCCGACCGGCTGGAGCCCGCCCCTTCGACAGGCTCAGGGATCGACGAAGCGCACGACCACCTCGACGCTCTGATCGCCGCCCGCCGAGCGATCCCCGTGACCATCGCCGGCAACGCCAGAGTCGCCGCGATCGAAGACGCCGGACGCCTGCGCGATGCGCTCGGCGCGGCCCTCCCCACCGGCATCCCCGTCGCCTTCCTCGAGCCCCTCGCCGATCCTCTCGGCGATCTCGTCTCGCGTCATGCGCGCACTCACGGTCCGTTCACGACAGAATCCGTCGCCACCCGCTTCGCCCTCGGCGCCGCCGTCGCCCGTCACACCCTGCAGCGGCTCGAGCAGTCCGGGCGCCTGACGAGCGGCTACTTCCTGCCGGATGCTGCGGCGAGCGCGACCGAGAACGAATGGTGCGACACCGAGGTGCTGCGGCGGCTGCGCATGCGCTCGCTCGCGGCGATCCGCGGCAGCGTCGAACCCGTCGCACCGGAGGCGTACGCACGGTTCCTGCCCGACTGGCAGCACCTGACCCGGCCGCTCGAGGGAGTCGACGGGGTGCTCTCCGTGATCGAGCAGCTCGCGGGGGTCCCGATCCCGGCGAGCGCGTGGGAGTCCCTGGTGCTGCCCTCGCGCGTCCGTGACTACTCCCCCGCGCTGCTCGATGAGCTCACATCCAGCGGCGAGGTCGTCTGGGCGGGGCACGGCACGCTTCCCGGGCGAGACGGCTGGGTGTCGCTGCACCCCGGCGATCTTGCCCCGTTCACGCTTCCGATCCCCGAACCGATCGATACCGCCGACGTGCGACTCGACGCCGCTCTGATCGAGGCTCTCGGGCGCGGAGGCGCCTATTTCGCCGGGCAGCTGAAAGAGATGACGGGGGCGGAGAACGAGCAATCGGTTCTCGAGGCGCTGTGGGCCCTCACCTGGTCGGGGCGCGTGACCAATGACACGTTCGCCCCGGTGCGCACGCTGCTCGCGGGCGGATCGCAGGCGCACAAGGCGGTGCGGAGAGCACCGCGGACGCGCACGTTCCGCGGGGTGTCCTTCACCGGGGGGCCGGCACCGCGACCGACCGCCACCGGCGGACGCTGGTCACTTCTTCCCGCATCAGATGCCACCGACTCGACCACGACCGCCAGCCGTCGAGCGACCGTCTCGGCGGGCCTCCTGCTCGACCGCTACGGCGTCGTCACCAGAGGCGCCGTGCAGTCAGAGGGCACGCCAGGCGGATTCGCCCAGGCGTACCGCATCCTCGCGGGATTCGAGCAGGCGGGTCACTGCCGCCGGGGATACGTCATCGAGAAGCTGGGAGCGGCGCAGTTCGCGGCATCCGCGACCGTCGATCGACTGCGCACCTTCGCGAACCTCCCCGACCCCGCCCCACGGCGCGCCATCACGCTGGCGGCGACCGATCCGGCGAATCCCTACGGCGCCGCCCTCGGCTGGCCGCGCCGCGATGGCGTCTCGCATCGCCCAGGGCGCAAGGCCGGCGGCCTCGTCGTCCTCGTCGACGGCGCTCTCGTGCTCTATCTCGAACGGGGCGGACGCACCGTACTCGCCTTCGATGACGACCCGGAGGCGCTGCGGGCCGCGGCGTCCGAACTCGTCGCGACGTCGCGCGCCCGTCGGCTCGACACGCTCACCGTCGAGAAGATCAACGGCGAGGCCATCTACGGAACGGCATTCGCGACGGCTCTGCAGGAGGCCGGATTCGTCGCGACCCCTCGCGGATTCACCCTCCGCAAGGCATGAGTGCTTGACTGATGCCCGTGCTTCGCGAGTTCTTCACCGGTGTGAGAACGCTCCTGCGCGGCTTCGGGATGTGGAAGTCGCACACGCGGCTGCTGGCGCTCGGGCTCATCCCGGCCTTCATCGCGTGGGCGCTGCTGCTCGCGGCCGCGGTTCCGCTGCTCATCTGGCTCGGACCGATCACCGACTGGATGACGCCGTTCGCGGACGGCTGGCCCGAACCGTGGCTGGGCCTGCTGAGATTCGGGCTCGGTGCCGTGATCGTCATCGCCGCGCTCGCGCTGTCGGCGGCGATCTTCACGGCGCTCACCCTCACGATCGGCGACCCGTTCTACCAGCGGATCTGGCGCGGCGTCGAGCGCTCACTCGGCGAGGAGCCCACCGGTGAGACCGGCTTGCGGACGACGATCGGCGAGGGCATCCGCCTCGTCGTCCTCGGCATCCTCGTGGCCCTGCTGACCCTGCTGATCGGGGTCCTCCCCCTCGTCGGCGGGGTAACGGCATCCGTCATCGGCGTGCTTCTCAACGGACGCCTCCTCGCCCGCGAACTCACCGGTCGCGCCTTCGACGCCCGTGGTCTCAGCGGGTACTCCCGGTCGGAGCTGCTGGGATCCGGGCGCGCTCGCGTCATCGGGTTCGGCGTCGCGACGCAGCTGTGCTTCCTCGTGCCCTTCGGAGCGATCGTCACGATGCCCGCCGCCGTCGCCGGCTCGACGCTGCTGGCACGCGACCTGCTGGCACGCGATCTGCAGCGCCGATCGGATCATGCCTGAAGGCGACACGGTCTTCCGCACGGCGCGGAGGCTCGACGCGGCACTCGCGGGGCACGACATCGCCCGGTTCGACCTGCGCGTGCCGCAGGCCGCCACCGCGGACCTCACCGGCGCCACGATCCACGGCTGCGCATCGCGCGGCAAGCACCTGCTGCTGCGGATCGGCGATCGCACCCTGCATTCGCATCTGCGCATGGACGGCGCCTGGCTGCTGTACCGGAGCGGCGAGAAGTGGCGGCATCCGGCCTTCAGGGTCCGCGCGATCGTCGGCACGCACGACCGGGAAGCGGTCGGCGTCGACATCGCCGACATCGAGCTGATCCCGACCCGCGACGAGCATCGCGTCGTCGGACACCTCGGACCCGATCCGCTGTCCGATGAATGGGATCCGGTCGAGGCCGCCCGGCGCGTGGGCGCCGATGCCCGCAGCATCCACGTCGCCCTGCTCGACCAGCGCAACGTCGCCGGCTTCGGCAACGAGTACGCCGCAGAACTGCTCTTCCTCCGCGGAATCCTGCCGACCACGCCCGCCGCTGACGTCGACACCGCCGCTCTCGTCGATCTCGGCGCCCGGACGATCCGCGCGAACCGCGACCGCACCGATCGCACGTTCACCGGGATGAATCGACCCGGACGCACGACCTGGGTCTACGGGCGCGCCGACCGCCCCTGCCGACGCTGCGGCACGCGCATCCTGCGCGGTGCGCAGGGCGCTGATCCGCCCCGGGAACGGGTCACCTTCTGGTGCCCGGAATGCCAGCGCTGAGGATCATCGCGATTCGGGAATGAATCCGCGCCTTCCATGGTTGTTGATATATCCGGGAGGTCCCGGGCTGGGAGGAATCTTGGGTAAGAACTACATCGATATCGAAGACGACCAGGGCACGACGCTTCGCTACCGCAAGCACGTCAATGGCCGCGGCCTCATCGCGCACGGCGCGAAGGTGCATCCCAAGGCTGTTGTCGAGGTCGGCGCCTATGTCGAGCCCGGCGCGCGAGTGGGCGCTGGCGCCAGAGTGATCCGCGGAGCGTGGGTCGAACCGGATGCCGTCATCGGCGAGAACGCCTATATCGACGCGCATGCCCACATCGGCCAGGGCGCCGCCGTCGGAGACGGAGCCCACATCGGCGTCCGCACCGACATCGGTGCGGGAGCACGCATCGCACGCGGTGCCAGGATCGGCGACGATGAGACCGTCCCCGCCGGCCTCCGCGTCGCCACCGACCGCAGGGGTCTCTGGCTCGCCGCCTGACCCGCAGCACCCTGACGGGCGGAACCGCCGAGTACCCTGATTCCATGGCATCGAGCGCGTTCCGCCCCCGCACGTTCCGTCTGGGCGTGGTGCCCGGTGCGACTCCGGGCAAATGGATCGACATCTGGAAGCAGCGGATGCCGCGCGTGCCGATCGAGATCGTTCCGATCGAGTTCGCTGCCCAGCGCGAAGCCATCGATCAGGTGGATGCTGCGCTGGTGCGCCGTCCGCTCGAGAACACCGAAGACCTGCATGTCATCCCCCTGTACGACGAGGTGCCGGTGGTGGTGGCATCCGCGGAGTCGCATCTCATGGCGGCCGATGAGCTGACCGCCGACGATCTCGCCGGCGAGGTGCTCATCACTCCGCTCGACGATGTTCTCGGCGAGCTCGACCTTCCCACGTCCGCCGCGAGCTTCTCACCTCTCGAGACGACAGAAGAGGCCATCGCCACCGTCGCCACCGGAGTGGGAATCGCCGTCGTCCCGATGTCGCTGGCACGACTGCACCACCGCAAGGATGTGGGCTACCGGCCCCTTTCGGCGGGCCCCGTCTCGCCGGTGGTGCTGGCGTGGCGGCGCGAGCTGACGACCGAGGACGTCGAGACGTTCATCGGCATCGTCCGCGGACGCAGCGTGAACTCCTCGCGCTGAGTGCCGCCAACTCGTCCCGCTGAGCGCCGCCAACTCGTCCCGCTGAGCGCCGCACAACTCCGGAGAAAGTCGGCAGAACCCGTCTCACCTGATCCCGTTCCTGCCGACTCGCAGAAAAGCTCCGGAGTTATGCGAGCGGAGGGAATGAGCTCAGGCCGCCGCCACCGACGCCGATACCGACATGGGCACCGGAACCGCAACGGTGAGACCGTCGGCATCCGCGTCCACGCGCACCGCACCGCCGTCGATGAGGTCGCCTGCGACCAGCAGGTCGGCGATGCGGTCGTCCACCTCGCGCTGGATCAGCCGACGCAGCGGACGGGCACCGTACTCGGGCTCGTAGCCGTGCTCACCGAGCCATTTGATCGCGGCATCCGTCACCTCGACGTCGATCTGCCGCTCGACGAGCCGGGCAGAGGTCGCGGCGAGCATCAGCCGCACGATGCGCGCCAGCTCTTCGCGGCCGAGCTTCTGGAACAGCACGATCTCATCGATGCGGTTCAGGAACTCCGGTCGCATCGCCTCGCGCAGCTTGCCCATCACCCGTGCCCGCAGGTCCTCCTGCGAGGCGAAGCCGTTCGCCGACGCATCCGAGCTCGACACGAACCCGAGGGCCCCTGAGCGCGACGCGAGGAACTCCGATCCGATGTTCGAGGTCATCACGATCACCGTGTTGCGGAAATCGACCGTGCGTCCCTGACCGTCGGTGAGGCGTCCGTCGTCGAGCACCTGCAGCAGCAGGTTGAACACGTCGGGGTGCGCCTTCTCGATCTCGTCGAACAGCACGATCGAATACGGGTTGCGCCGCACGCGCTCGGTGAGCTGCCCCGCCTCGTCGTATCCGACGTATCCGGGAGGGGCACCGACGAGCCGTGACACCGTGTGCCGCTCACCGAACTCGCTCATGTCGAAGCGGATCACCGCGTTCTCATCGTCGAACAGCCGGTCGGCGAGGGCCTTCGCGAGCTCGGTCTTGCCGACACCGGTCGGTCCCAGGAACAGGAAGGAGCCGACGGGACGACGCGCGTCGCCCATACCGGTGCGACTGCGGCGCACGGCGCGCGAGACCGCAGTGACGGCATCGTCCTGGCCGACGACACGGGTGTGCAACTCGGCCTCGAGGCCGCCGAGGCGGTCGCGCTCGTCTTCGGTGAGACGGCTGGCGGGGATGCCGGTGGCGCGGGCGATCACCTCAGCGATCCCGCTCTCGTCGACGACCGCTCCCGCAGCCGTCGAGCGATCCGCACCGGCGGCGTCGATGCGCCCCTGAACAGTCGAGATCTCGTCGCGCAGCCGCGACGCCTCCTCGTACTGCTCCGCCGTGACGGCGGAGTTCTTGCGGGCTTCGAGGTCGGCGAGCTCTGCCAGCATCGCCGATGTGTCGACCGGGAGGCCCAGCTTCAGCCGCAGCCGAGCGCCGGACTGGTCGATCAGGTCGATCGCCTTGTCCGGCAGCACCCGCTCCGGCAGGTACCGCACGCTCATCGTCACGGCGGCGCGCAGCGCGGCATCCGTGTACTCGACCTGGTGGTGGTCCTGGTAGGCGGGGCGGAGCCCCTCGAGGATGAGGATGGCGTCGTCGATCGATGGCTCATCGACCTTCACGGGCTGGAAGCGGCGCTCCAGCGCCGGGTCCTTCTCGATCCGTCGGTACTCGTCGAGGGTCGTCGCCCCGACCATGTGCAGATCTCCGCGGGCGAGCCGCGGCTTGAGGATGTTGCCCGCATCCATGCCGCCGTCTCCCGCACCGCCTGCGCCGACGACCGTGTGCACCTCGTCGATGAACACGATCACCTCGCCCTTGTGCGCGGCGATCTCGTCCATGGTCTTGGTGAGGCGCTCCTCGAAGTCGCCGCGGTACCGTGCACCGGCGAGCATCGCCGGCAGGTCGAGCGTGATCACTCGGCGTCCTTCGAGCTGCGCGGGAACGGTGCCGTCGACGATCGCCTGGGCGATGCCGTCGACGATCGCCGTCTTGCCGACACCCGCTTCACCGATCAGCACCGGGTTGTTCTTGGTCCGGCGGCTGAGGATCTCGATCGTCTGCTCGATCTCGTCTGCGCGCCCGATCACCGGGTCGAGTTCGCCCGCGCGGGCGCGGGCGGTGAGGTCGATGCCGTACTTGTCGAGCATCGGCGATTCGGATGCGGGGGCGCCGGCCTCGGCATCCGATCCGTCAGCGGGCGCTGAGACCTGTTCGCGCGCGCCCTCCGTCAGAGCGGCGGCGGTGACGCCGAGACGGGCGAGGACCTGCCCCGCGGGGACGTCCTGACCCAGCACGAGCGCGAAGAAGAGGTGCTCCGGGTCGATGTAGGTCGCCCCGGCGGACCTGGCCACCTGGTACGCGTGGAACAGTGCGCGGCTCGCGCTCGAGGTGATCGTGGCGGCGTCGGCGCCTGCGGCGTCGCCCGGCAACGGCAGCCGTGCCTCGACGGCGTCGATGATCTGCTCCGGCGTCACGTCGAGGTTGCGGATCGCACGCGCGACGGCGTCGTCCTCGACGATCATGCGCAGCACGTGCAGGGCGTCGAGCTCGGTCTGACCGCGTTCGATCGCGAAACGACCCGCGCGCTGCAGGATCTGCTGGGTGCGCGCGGTGAGGAAGCGGCTGAGGTCGATCGATCGGGTCTGCCTGGCCTGCTCGCCTGCGAGGTATCGGGCGAGGAAGTCGTCGAACGATCCTGCGCCGGAGTCGCTGTATTCGTTGGGCACTATGTCCTCCTGGAAAGTTGAGTGCAGATCACTCAAGTACAAAGTTGAGTCTATGGTACTCAGGTTCAACGCGGGCCGGATCCGGGTATTCCCGACATCACGAATAGAATCGTCGGGTGGTCTCGATCCTTTACGTCTGCGTGAGACCGGAGCAGGGCGCGGCGGATGCCGAGCACCAGTCATTCCGGCGCGCTCTCGGCGTGCGCGGGCTCGACAGATGGGACCTGCTCGACCACCCGCTCGACGGCTCGATCGCCGACCGGTACGACGGCGTCGTCGTCGGCGGATCCCCCTTCAACGTCGTCAGCGAGCAGCGCGGCGACCTGCAGGCCCGCGTCGAGCACGACCTCGAATCGATCGCACGCGATGCCATCGACGGTGCGCTCGCTGCGATGTTCACCTGCTTCGGAATCGGGGTGGTGACGCGAATGCTGGGCGGGACCGTCGGCACAGCGGTGCCCGAGTCGACCAGGTCGACGACCATCCGCATCACGTCCGCCGGCACCGCAGACCCGGTGTTCGGCCCGTCCGCCCCGGAGATGTCGGTGCTGACCGCCCACAAGGAGGGTTCGATCGAACCCCCACCGGGTGCCGTGCTGCTCGCCTCGAACGACGACTGCCCCGTGCAGGCGTACCGGGTCGGCGAGCGGCTGTACGCCACGCAGTTCCACCCCGAGGTCACCCCGCAGGACTTCGTCGATCGGATGGCGTACTACCGCACGACCGGATACTTCGACCCGCACGAGTACGACCTGACCGCCGAGCGCGTGATCGCGGCATCCGTCACAGGAACAGACGTGCTCCGCCGCTTCGCCGGGCTTCTCAGCGACCGAGCATGAAGTCGACCTGCTCGCGCAGATAGCCCTCCAGCGGCCGGAAACCCCCGGCCCCTGAGCCCGTCGAAGGGCCCGACCACCGCACCACCGGCACGCCGTCGTGCACGGCGAGCACGGATGAGCCGTCGGACCAGCCGACGTGGACGATCTCTCCCTCGCGGAAGCCGCCGCGCAGCGCCATCTCCCGCCTGGCGGCGCGTTCCCGCGCCGACTCCGCCGCGTATCCTCGCCGCCCGGGGTCACCCGCGCGGAGCACTTCGCCGGTTGCGAGAACGCGGTCATCGGTCAGCAGCAGCACACCGACGTGCCATGCCTCCCCGACGCGCACGATGCGCGCTCCGCGCCAGCGCGATTCGCGCTCTTCGCCGAGCGCCTCCTTCGGGATGCCGACCAGCGCGGCCCGCACCGCAGCCACGAGTTCGGCGGTGGACGTCATCCGATCAGGCTACCGATTCGTCGCCCCCGCAGTCGACGGGGCAGAATCGATGCACACCCCTGCAAGGAGCATCCATGTCTCAGACCGATACCGCACGTCTGCTCATCGCCTGCGACGACCAGCCCGGAATCGTCGCCGCCGTCGCGAATGTGCTGGCCGAGCACGGCGCGAACATCACCGCGCTCGATCAGCACTCGACCGATGCCGAGGGCGGACGCTTCTTCCAGCGCACCGTGATCCACCTTCCGGACCTCGCCGCCGCACGCCCTGCGCTCGAAGCATCGATCGGCGAGGTCGCCGAGCGGTTCGGCATGGAGTGGTCGCTGCACGACGCCGCGCGCCGCAAGCGGGTGGCGATCTTCGTCTCGAAGTACGACCACTGCCTGATGGAGTTGCTGTGGCGCCAGCAGCGCGGCCAGCTCGAGATCGACATCACCATGGTCATCTCGAACCATCCCGACCTCGCCGAGGCGGTGCGCGGCTTCGGCGTGCCGTTCGTGCACATTCCCGCAGGTCACGGCCCTGAGGCGAAGGCGGCGATGGAGGCGCGCCAGCTCGACCTGCTGCAGGGCAACGTCGACCTCGTCGTGCTGGCCAGGTACATGCAGATCCTCACCGATGACTTCATCGAGCGCATCGGGGCGCCGGTCATCAACATCCACCATTCGTTCCTGCCCGCATTCATCGGTGCGAACCCGTACGCACGGGCGAAGGAGCGCGGGGTAAAGCTCATCGGCGCCACTGCGCACTACGCGACCGCCGACCTCGACGAGGGACCGATCATCGAGCAGGACGTCACCCGCGCCAGCCACGCCGACTCCGCCGCCGCGCTGCAGAGCCGCGGCGCCGACGTCGAGCGTCAGGTGCTCGCGCGGGCGGTGCAGTGGCACGCGGAAGACCGCGTGATCGTGCACGGGCGCTCGACCGTCATCCTGTAGGCCCTGCCCAGGATCAGGACGAGTCCTCCAGATCAGGAGTTTTCAGCGGATGCGTCCTGATCTCGGGCGAAGCTCCTGATCTCGAGCGAGCGGATGCTACGCCGGCAGCCCTGCGACGAGCTCGTCGAACACGTCGGCCGCGGAGTCGAGCCGCGCGAGCGGCGCCGACTGCCCGAGCCACAGCGACTGCAGCTCGCCGAGATTCTGCTCTCCCGCCGCCGCGCGGAACCGACCGGTGAGCCAGTTCTGCATCGGGAACGGCGCGATGGTCCCGCTCGCCTCGATCGCACGCACGGCGCGGTTGCGGCCACCGCGCGCGAGCCGTCCGCTCATCGCCCTGGTGAGCACACTCGCATCGGCGGCGGTGGAGCGGATGGCGTCGCGATGCGCGTCGGTCGCCGCCGACTCTCGCGCCACCAGGAACGCCGTGCCGACCTGCACTCCTGCCGCACCGAGTGCGAGGGCTGCGGCCACCCCGCGGCGGTCGGCGATGCCGCCTGCCGCGACGACGGGGATCGAGACGGCATCCGCCACCTGCGGAATCAGCGCGAACGCACCCACCAGCGAATCCTTGGCCGGTCGCAGGAACGACACCCGATGGCCGGCGGCCTCCGCGCCGGACGCGATGACGACGTCGACGCCCCCGTTCTCGAGGGCGACGGCCTCGTCGACGGTGGTCGCGGTGCCGATGATGCGGATGCCGCGCGCGTGCGCTTCGGCGACGATCTCTGCCGATGGCACCCCGTAGACGACGCTGAGGGCGGCGGGGGCGGCATCCCAGATCGCGTCCAACTGCTCGTCGAGCGGCGGCAGGTAGCGCTCGGGCCGCGGTGGCACCGGCACGCCCACCGCCTCGTAGAACGGCTCGAGCGCCTGCGCGAACACCGCATGCTGCGGGCCGGGAAGCGCTTCGTCGCCGGTCGGCAGCCAGATGTTCAGCGCGAACGGCCGGTCGGTCGCCTCGCGGAGGGCCGCGACAGTCGCGCGAATGCGATCGCCGTCGTACCCGTACAGCCCGTACGCTCCGAGGCCGCCGGCTTCGCTCACCGCTGCCGTCAGCGCGATCGATGACAACCCGCCGAACGCCCCGAGAAGGATCGGATGCCGGATGCCGAGTACTTCGCGCAGATCGCTCATGCTCTCCACGCTACGCCTCAGCCCACCGCTGATATCCTCTGTGACATGGCGGACGGAATCGAGCACCTGATGCAGCTCTTCCTGTCCGCGCTCGGACTGGTCGCGATGCCCGACATGGCCTCGCTCGATCTCGCGGCCCTCACGCTCGCCATGGCCGTGCTGACGGTCGTCGCCCTCGTGATCGTGATCACGCTCGGCATCGCCAGGGCGGGTCACGGGTCATCGCCGCATCCGCTCCGCGCCATCGATCCGTCGACTCTGCTCTCGCAGAGCGATCCGGATGCCGCAGGCCACCCGCGTCCCAGGGCGCCGGGAGTCGCGCGCGCCGTGTGACCGTCCGTTCGTGACGGGAGCACGGCACATCGCCGACACCTCCCGACACTCAGAACGGACGATTCCTTGGACATCTATGCCTTCGGGCCCATCGCGGCGATCCTCGACGCCGCCTACACCGCATTGACCGCGCTCGAGACAGCGCTCGAACCCCTCGCCGGAACGGCCGCCGCGGCGGCCGCCGTCATCCTCATCACCCTGCTCATCCGCACGGCCCTCATCCCTGTCGGCGTCTCGCAGGCGAAGGCCGAGCAGACGAGGGCCCGTCTCGCACCGAAGCTGCGTGAGCTCCAGAAGCGCCACAAGAAGGATCCCGAACGCCTGCAGCGCGACACGATGCAGCTGTACCGCGACGAGAACACCTCGCCGTTCGCCGGCTGTCTGCCGGTGCTGCTGCAGGCCCCGGTGATCGGGGTGCTGTACACGCTGTTCCTGCGCACGGACATCGCAGGGCACGCGAACGAGCTGCTGACGCACGACCTGTTCGGGGCCTCGCTGGGCACGAGCCTGGTGCACATGCTGTTCACCGGGCCGTTCTCGCTGCCGACGCTGCTGGTGTACATGGTGCTCATCGGGATCATGATCGTCGTGGCCGAGATCACTCGCCGCGTCTTCCGGCCGACGGCGTCGGGGGATTCGCCGCTCTCCTCCCCCTCGATGCTGCGCGTCACGAACGCGCTGCACTACCTGAGCGCGGTGTTCGCGGTGTTCGTGCCCCTCGCGGCGTCGCTGTATCTCGCGGTGACCGTGGTGTGGACTCTGGTGCAGCGGATGCTGCTGCGTCGGCGCTACCCGCTGCCGTGAGCCCGGACGCGGATACGATCGTAGACATGGTCGTATCCGCCGCCGCCCTCTCCCATGCCGAGGACCTCGCCGACTTCGTCGCCGCGTCCCCTTCGAGCTATCACGCCGCAGCAGAGGCCGCTCGGCGGCTCGAAGCCGCCGGATTCACTCGCCTCGGAGAAGAGGACGCGTGGCCGCACCAGCAGGGCGGACGCTTCGTCGTGGTGCGGGACGGTGCCGTGATCGCCTGGGTCGTACCGCAGCATGCCGCCCCCACGACCCCCGCCCAGATCTTCGGCGCGCACACCGACTCCCCCGGCTTCAAGCTGAAGCCGAAGCCGACGACCGGGTCGCGCGGCTGGCTGCAGGCGGGAGTGGAGATCTACGGCGGACCGTTGCTGAACTCCTGGCTCGACCGCGAACTGCGCCTGGCAGGACGCCTCGCACTCGCCGACGGCCGCGTCGTGCTCGCCGACACCGGTCCGCTGCTGCGCCTGCCTCAACTCGCCGTGCACCTCGACCGCGAGGCGAACAGCGGGCTGGCACTGGACAGGCAGTTGCAGACCCAGCCGGTGTGGGGTCTCGGCGATCCCTCTTCCGAGGATCTGCTCGGCGAGCTCGCCTCGTCGGCAGGGGTCGATGCCGCCGACATCCGCGGCTTCGACGCCGTCGTGGCGGATGCTGCGCGCGGAGCGGTCTTCGGCAAGGACGACGCGTTCTTCGCCTCCGGTCGGCTCGACGACCTCGCCTCCGTCCATGCCGGGGTCGTCGCCATCGCCGACGCCGCATCCCGCCCCCTGGGCGATGTCGCCCCCATCGCCGTCCTGGCGGCGTTCGATCACGAGGAGCTCGGATCGAACTCGCGTTCCGGTGCCGCCGGCCCGTTCCTCGAAGACGTCCTCGCTCGCGTCTACGCGGGCCTCGGGGCGGATGCGACAGGTCAGCGCCGCGCGCTCGCGGCGTCGTGGCACCTCTCCAGCGACGTCGGGCACTCGGTGCATCCGAACTACGCGCACAAGCACGATCCGGTCGTCCAGCCCCTGCTCGGGTCGGGCCCCATCCTCAAGGTCAACGCGAACCAGCGCTATGCCACCGACGCGATCGGTGCGGCCTCCTGGGCCCGCTGGTGCGAATCGGCCGGCGTCGCCTCGCAGGAGTTCGTCTCGAACAACGCCGTGCCGTGCGGCTCGACGATCGGACCGATCACGGCGACACGCCTCGGGATCCGTACCGTCGACGTCGGAATCCCGATCCTGTCGATGCACTCGGCCCGCGAGCTCGCCGGTGTCAGTGACCTTCACGACCTCAGCCGCGTCGCGGAGGCGTTCTTCTCTGCCTGACAGCGGGCGGACGCCGGTGCGGAGCAGCGCTGCCGCTACAGTGGCGGATGTGCCTCAGGACCCCTCACAGGACCCGATGATCAGTGCCCTCGGCAGGATCGTCCGCATCGACGTCTCCGCTCTCGAGCAGGATGATCGCGATGCACTGCACCGCGTGTGGTCCGGTGCCAGCGTCTCCGGGCCGGCCGATGACATCGTCGACGGCGGAGTGGTCGAGGCGCCGAGCGGCATGCGCACCGCCCCGATGCTGGCCTCGATCTCGCAGCGCGTGACGCGCGCGGCCATCGGCGCCCGACGGGGCGAGATGTGGATGCTGCACGCGGGAGCCGTCGCCGACGAGGCGGGGCGCGTCGTGGTCGTCGTCGGCCCCTCCGGCCGTGGCAAGACGACGGCGATGCGCGCGCTCGCGCGCCACTATGCGTATGTCACCGACGAGACAGTGGCGATCGACGGTGCAGGCATCGTGCATCCGTATCGCAAGCCGCTGTCGATCATCGAAGAGATCGGTGCGGCGAAGGCGCAGCGCGCACCGGGTGAACTCGGTCTCGGCGAGCTGCCGGATGCACCGTTGCGCGTCGCCGCGCTGGTGCTCCTCGATCGCCGCACCAACGGTCCGGATGCGGCCGTGCTCGAGCCGTGCGATCTCGGCGACGCACTCGTCGACCTCGCAGAGCAGTCCAGCCACCTCGCGGAGCTCCCTCACGCCCTCCAGACGATCGCCGAGCATGCGATGGCGGTCGGCGGCGTGCACCGCGTCACCTATCGCGAGGCCGACACTCTCGTCGATGCGCTGTCCGCGCTCTTCCGCGACCCGAGCGCGATCGCGATCACCCCTCGGACGGTTGAGGTCTCGCTGCACTCCCCTGACGTGGACGAGGGTGAGGGCGCCGGGTGGTTCCGCACGCCGCATCTCGACGCGCTCGCGCTCAGAGATCCGGAGCGCATCGCACTGCTGCTGCCGGGCGATCACGGCGGCGCCCTGCTGCGCGTGCTCGACGGGATCGGCCCCGTCCTGTGGACGAACGCCGATGGCCGCTCAACCGACGAGATGGTGAGGATCGTGATCGGCGCGCACGGCGAGCCCGACGCGGACGATGCGACCGCGATCGTCGCGGCGAGCCTCTCGGAACTGGTGGATCAGGGGCTCCTCCGGCACCGGGAAGAAGCGGGTCCTGACGGCGTTGGAACCCAGTTCCAGCAGGTCATCAGGTAATATGACGCGAAGACCTTCCCCGCGTTGCCTAAAGGTCGCTCCGACCGCTAATCTGGCACGAGCTTGGGGCTAAATCTGCTTGTATCGTCGCATGGGGCGGCGAAGCAGATCTTTTCTGCCACGAAGGGACTGGCGTGGAAAACACAAACAAGAAGAGCAGCGATTCGTTGCTCAACACACAGATCAGCAGACGGAGCACGCTGACCGCCGCCGCGTGGTCGGTTCCTGTCGTCGCCGTCGCAGCGGCGACGCCTGCGGCGATCGCGAGTGAGCCGTTCGACCCGCTGAGCGACCTGTCGGTCGATGCACTCGGTGGTGCTGAGGGCCGCTATCAGACCGGAGCCAACTTCACGGGCGGCGGTGTCAGCAACACCGACTTCCGTCGCGCCTTCTCTGTGACGAACAACGGCGCCGGGTCGTTCACCGGCTCGCTGCGCATCGATTTCACGTTCCCGCGCATGTGGAACCAGGCGGGTGTGGGTGGCGACGCCGACGCCTTCAACAACTACGGCACGGTCGACCTCGGCGGCTCGGGTGGCGGAAGCATCGGCGGCGCGTCCGCCTGGAACGTCACTGGTACCGGATCGTTCACGCAGAACACGGGCAACTACGCCTGGACGGCGGTCTATCTTCGCAATGACCCCGCCTACGTGACGCTGAACAACGTGTCGCTGCCCCCTGGGGCGACGATCTGGTTCGCCCTCAACGCCGGCATCCCTTTCACGTGGATCGGTGACCCCGGTGTGTACATCAACCCGGGCAACCCCAACCGCATCTACTGGCGCTCCGATGTCAGCGTCACCGCGACGACGACCAGCGGTACGAACCTCGGCACCTACGTCACCCCCGTCGGCACCTGGACCGACGGCATCTGGTACTTCAACGGCGGCGGGCCCTATGCCTACCTCGGTGGGCACGGCCTGTACCCGGCCTACGGAACCGCGTGACCTTCTAGGTCGCAAGAGGGGGTGTCGCATCGTTCGTCGATGCGACACCCCCTCTTTCTTTTGCGTTCGCGTGCTGTCCGGTGCGTCAGAGCCCGCCCCAGCGGCTGACGGGCCAGATCACCGCGACCGTGGCGCCGACGATGTCGTCACGGTGCACCCAGCGCCAGCAGCCGGCATCCGCGCCCTCCACGCGGCAATGGGCTGCCGAGTCGGACGAATTCGAGCGGTGATCGCCCAGCACCAGATACGAGTCGGCAGGAACGGTGACGGTGTCGAAGCAGCGCTGCGACCGGGGCACGGTGTCGCAGTCGATCACCCCTGGCTCGAACGCGAAGTCCTCGTAGACGTAGGGCTCGTCGAGCACGGCCCCATCGACCGTCAAGGCCCCGTCGGCACTGCAGCAGTCGACGACCTGCCCCGGCCCGGCGATGACACGCTTGACGAGCGTGTGGGGACTCGTGGGACCGAACCCGCTGACCTCGCCCAGCCACCGCAGCACCGCACGTACCGGGTTCTCACTCGGCACGACTCCGCCGTCCCAGGCCTCGTCGGCGTCGAAGACGATGACATCACCGGTCGTCGGCTGCGATCCGAGGTAAGCGAGCCTGTTCACGAGCACGCGGTCGCCGACCTGCAGCGTCTGCTCCATCGAGCCCGACGGCACGAAGTACGGTTTGGCCACGACGTTGAGCACGAATCCCACGACGAGGAACGCCAGGATCAGCTGGAAACAGACCGACCGCCGGAAGCGCCGCCACCTCGTCGGGCGCTGCTGACGAGCATCCGCTCCGGCGGCAACCGGCTCGTCGCTCGCGTCGGACGTCATCGCACCTGCACCCCGGCGACGATGTCGCGGAGGCTGCGCGCGAACGATGCCGGAGAGAACCGCTCCGCCGACGCGCGGATCGCGTCTTCATCCCAATCGGTGCGAAATGCGCGGACGCCGGCGATCACCGCATCCAAGGTCTCGTTCTCGATGAAGAGCCCCGTCACGCCTTCGAGCGTGGAGTCGAGGAAACCGCCGGCGCGCAGCACCAGCGCGGGGCGTCCGAACGCATTGGCCTCGACCGGGGTCAACCCGAAGTCCTCGCGGGACATCGACATCAGGGCACGCGAATGCGTGTACAGCCAGCGCAGCTGCGCCTCGGACACGTTGCCGACGGCGAGCACGTTGGCGGGCAGCGCCGACGACGGCTGGACTCCGACGAGCACGAGCGTCTGCTCCGGCATCCGGGCGAACGCATCGATGAGCAGGGAGGTGCCCTTGTAGCCACGCGCACGCGAGACCGAGAGGAAGTACTCGTCGGGCAGATTCGGGACCGGCTCCTGGGCGCCGGCGACATCGATGGAGAGCGGCGGATGCAGCACCTCGGCGCGGATGCCGTATGCGCGCTCGATGCGCGCCGCCACCGATGCCGAGTTCGCCACGTACACGTCGGCGGAGCGCGCAGCGCGCCTGTCCCATGCGCGCAACGGGGGCGTCAGCGCGCCGAGCACCCCGCGCACCATCAACGACTGGTCCTGCACGTAGTCCTCGCGCTGGTACAGCCAGCGCGCGGGGTTGTGGCAGTAGACGACCTTCGTCGTGCGCTCTGTGGTGCGCAGCCCATGGGCCCATCCCGACGAGCTGCACACGAGCACGTCGGCGTCGACGGGAGGCATCCGCGACCATGCCGAGGCGAGTAGCGGCAGGCCCCAGCGCATGTCACCGCGCAGCGAGTGCAGCGTGCGCGACGTGCTCTCGGTGATCGTGAACTCGTCGAACCCGTGAAACGTGTTCGGAGCGTCGAACACCGACGTGATGATCTCGCGCGCGTCGAGCTGGCGAGCGATCTCGAGCGCGACCCGCTCGGCTCCGCCGCGCTGAGTGAGGTAGTCGTGTGCGACGACAGTGTTCGGGGTCGTCACGGTGCTCACAGGCAGCGCCTGCCGCAGAGGTCAGCGCTGTGCGCGCTCTGACCATTCACAGCGGTGAATGCATGCACTCGTCGTGCCTTCATGTTCGGCCCCCCAGGACAACAACGAATGTAACGCCGAGAACCGGTCTGCGCCACGGGAAAGCGCAGAGTGCTTCGACAAAACGCGCACGGTACCCCTCCCGTGCACAACCCGCGATCATCTTACCATCGGCCTCGTCACGGACCCGACGGCCCCTTGTCGCCGGGCGCCCATCGGCTGGCTATTGTGAGACGCATGAGTGGATCGGCGGACGGCGGCATCGACGAGCCCCCCGGAGCAGCACTTCGGCGGACGCCGTCACTCGCCCAGATCGACTCCGAGGATCGGGTGGTCGTGCTGCGCCTGGACGACAGGGAGTGCACACCGCACGTGCTGCACGGCACGGCCGCGATGATCTGGCATGCGATCGACGGGCACCGCACGGCCGAGGCGATCTCCGCGGCTCTCGCTGCGGCCCATCAGGCCCCGGTCGCCACGGTGCGCGCCGACGTGGAGTCGTGTCTCGACGTGCTGCGGACCGTCGGACTGATCGAGCCGGAGGGTGTCTCAGCGTGAGCGGTAGTGCGATCTGAGATCGTGCACCGCCTGCGGCATCGACTGCACCCCTCGAGCGAACCGTCGCCACCAGCCGGCGATCAACGCCATGCCCCCGGCGCCGATCATGGGATCGATCGCGCGCAGCTCGGCCGCCGTGGGGAACACCGCTCTCAGGATCACACCCGGCTTCTGCCACAGCGGCACCTCGCGCAGCTGCAGCACCCACCCGGTCATCCGGTGCCGGGCGTGCACATTCAGATTCCAGCGGCGCAACTGCTCTGAGGGGTTGCGCTCCTCATCGATCGTGAACCCGAGCGCCGTCAGCATGGGCCTTGCGGTCTGGATCGCATCGGTGTCCACCGCCGCGGCCAGCACCGCCTCGCGGAGCGCTCCATCCTGCCCCACCTGCGCCAGCAGATACTCGTAGTCGAGCATCTTGCGATTGGACGCCGGTGTGTGTCCGGCCTCGCGGAGCGAGTGCAGGGCGAGCACGAGCACCGAATCGGCCATCCCCGTCGTCTGCACGGCCACATCGGCGATGGTCATCGTCTGCCGCCGCCGCCATACCTGTTCGAAGACGTCCTTCGGGTCTCCGAGGAAGCCCGGCCAGTAATGGTGCACATCGATGTCGCAGTTCCATTTCGGATGCACGAGCGTACGGGAGTGCAGGTCGAGCAGAATCGGAAAATCAGCGGAGGGGCGCGGCTTCCAGCCGTACTGGTCGAACGCCGCCAGCAGGTCGTCGAACCGATCCGGATCCACGAGCAGATCGACATCGCGCGACACTCGCGGCTCGCGGAGGCCCCGCTCGGCCGCCAACGGCCCCTTGATGACGAGCACACGGATACCCGCCTGCTGCGCGATGTGCTGCGAGAGCGCGGTGGACAGTGCGATCGCGTCGTCGAGACGGAGACCCTCGACGAGGGGCGCCTGCCGCTCAGCCATGCCGCCTCCTCCCGCTCACGCCTCGATCAATCTACCCTGGCCGATCGTGGTGCCGGGCACGGTGGCGTGCGCCGTGGACCGGTAAGGTTTGGGGCGGCCAGGCGAAGCGACGAGACGGCGGGACTGAGAGATGACACAGCGCACCACTGCACCGTCGCGAGTGGCGATCGCCGCCAACAACGGCGAGATCGGCGGCGGAGAGGTGATGCTGCTGAACATCGCACGGGCCTGCGAAGAGCTCGGCATCGACGTGACCGTGGTCGGCCCGTCGCATCCGTCCGAGCTCGTCGATGCCGCGCGCCGCGCCGGCCACCGCACCGTCGCTCTCGAAGCGCACGGCCGGCGCGAGTGGATGCGGTCGCTCCGCCGGTGGGACCGCACTCAGCGCGATGGAATCCTGTGGTGCAACGGGTTCGTCCCCGCTCTCGCCACCGCCGGCCGGCCGAACCGGATCGTGCATCTGCACTCGATCGTCGGTGCCACCAGGCGCGCGCTGCTCGCCATCGCCCGCGCCGGCGCACTCGCCACTCTGGTCCCCTCGATCTGGATGCAGCGGAGCGTGCGAGGCTCACGGGTCTTCCCGAACTGGGTCGAACCGGTGCCGTCCCGCGGCCCGGCCGAGCGCGACGGCGATGAGTTCGTCGTCGGATTCCTCGGCCGCATCTCGGTCGACAAGGGCGTGCCCGTCCTGGCTCGCGCGATCCAGGAGCTCGAGCAGCAGCATCCCGGACGCTTCCGGCTGCTGCTGGCCGGTGCCCCACGATTCGTCTCGGAGCACGACGAGCACGCTGTACAGGAGTCGCTCGCCCCCATCGAGACCCTGATCGACCGCACCGGCTGGGTCGAGCCATCGGAGTTCTTCAGCCGCGTCGACCTGCTCGTGTGCCCGTCTGTCGCACCCGAGTCGTTCGGTCTGGTCGCTGCCGAGGCGATGTCGGCCCGTTCACCGCTGGTCGTCACCGACGCCGGTGCGCTTCCCGAGGTGCTCGGGCGCGACAGCGCCGACGTCGTCCCGGCGGGTGATTCCGATGCTCTCGTGCGCGCCATCATCGGCCACGCCGATGGCGCAGCCGATCGTTCGTCGACGACGCAGAAGGCCTACGAGCGGTGGAGCACGGAGTTCTCACCGGACTCCGGCCGCGCGCGCACGAAGCGGATGCTGGCGCAGGTCGGGCTCGTGCGCTAGGCCGAGTTCGCTGCGATCCTGCGTCGGCGGGCGAACCCGCCAGCGGCTCGGTCAGCGGCGTCGTGCTCTTCCCCGATGAGAAGCAGTCCGATGCCGAGCATCATGAACGTCGGCAGTGTGAAGAACACCTCGCCCAGCCGCAGGGCGCACAGCAGCGTGGCGACGGTGGCGGCTTCGATCGCGATCACTTCGACCGTCCGCACCCGCGGCGCACCGGTACCGACCCCGATACCGAAGCCGACGACGACGAACAGGGCGACGACGCCCACCAGCATGACCCACCCGCCCTCGACGAGCAGCACCTGGTAGGAGTTGTGGAAGAGCCACTGCCCCCCGGCGACCGTGACCTCGCCCTCGCCGATGCCGAGGCCGTACCACGGGGCGTTCGCGACCTTGATGTCGGCTGCGGCGTCGATGCGGGATCTGAGCAGATCGGAACCGCTGCGCGCGGCGTACTTGCCGATCTCCGCGAGGTTGTCCTCCGACCAGTTGAACGCGAGGTAGATGGCCAGTGCGAGCAGCGCACGGAACATGCCGCCAAGGCGCCCGCTGACGCACAACCAGATGATCGCGGCCACGAAGGCGGCCATCGAGGTGCGGGAGTCGGTGAGATACAGTGCACCGGCACCCGCGACGAGGATCACGATCCGCGCCCAGAGCGGTCGAACCACCACCAGCATCAGCAGCGGGATGATCGCGAAATAGAGGCCGGCTCGATTCTTGTCCTGAAGGTAGCCGGTGAGCACTCCCACGTAATCGTCCGGCGCGAGACCGGCGTAGAAGAGGACCGTGTTGAGTACGAGACCGACGCCGACGCCGATCATCATCGAACGCAAATCGATGCGCTTGCTGGCGATGAATCCGGCGAGCACCGCGAGGATCGCGAAGCGGATGAGCCGGCGGAAGGGATCGATGTCGTTCACGACGGCGACGACGGCGAGGTACACGAGCAGGAACACCATGCCGTACACGTACCAACTGGTCGACAGCAGAGATCGTTGCGGGCGACGGCACGCGGCGATCGCGATGAGCACCAGAGCAGCGACATCGGAGAGCGGCAGCACGACCGGCCCCGGAACCGCGACGCGGAAGACGAACAGCACGGCGAGCACCGCATCGATCAGATGGAACTCCCACTGCGCGCCGTGGCGGTTCCGCGGCGACATGATCGATTCACGAGACACTGCGAGACACCTCCCCCTGGAACGCGCAGCCGATCGGCGGCGAGTGCGAGTCTACTGGTGGCGTAGGCGTCGCCCGCGTGCCCGCGGGCCGCCCCTCGCACGAACGGGGTCACATCGTGCTGGTAGTGTGCTTCCCAGCTTGAATCAATGAAAGACGCGCCCCGGGTGGGCGTCCTGTTGCAGAGAGGTCACGGCCGCGCCATGACGGTACTCGACTTCCTTCGCTTGACGCGCAAGAACTGGCTCGCGCTCGTCGTCGGCGTGCTGCTCGGCGTGCTCGTCATGCTCGGCTACACGCTCGTTCAGCCGAAGGTCTATGTCGCCAGCTCGAGCGGCTATGTCGTCGCCGGTGGCAGCGAAGGCTTCACGGACGCCATGAGCGGCAGTGACGCCGCCTCGGCCAAGGCCCGATCCTTCATCCCGCTGCTCACGAGCCGCGCCGTCTTCGACCAGATCGCGGCCGACCCCGGAATCGATCTCGGGGGCGAAGCGCTCGATGGCCGGCTCACGGCGTGGGTCGATGAGGGCAGCACGCTGCTCGAGGTGTCGGCGTCTGCCTCGAGCCCCCAGGCCGCCGCCGCCCTCGCCGACGGCGCACTGGACGCCGTCGCCGCGGTCGTCGCGAAGATCGAGAGCGAGGTGGGCGCTGAGGAGTCCACCATCCTGGTGGTACCGCTCGAGAACGCGGCGACACCCACCTCACCGGTCAGCCCGGACCTCGTCTCCAACATCCTCATGGGCGCCCTGGCCGGTCTTGTGCTCGCCTACCTCTTCATCTTCGTGCGCAAGGTCGCCGACGTTCGCGTCCGCACCGCCGCCGACCTGTCGAAGGCCGCCGGAGGCGCCGGCACCCTCGGCCGTATTCCCAAGTCGGACCAACTCGTCGGCAAGAACCGCGCCGACGCCGACGCCGACCCGCGCACTGCCGAGGCCTTCAGACGCCTGCGCACGAACCTGCGCTTCTCGAGCATCGACCAGCAGGTGCGCAGCGTCGTGATCACCAGCGCGAACGCCGGTGAGGGGAAGTCGACGATCGCGAGTCTGCTCGCGAAGGTGATCGCACGCTCAGGACAGGCCACCGTGCTCATCGATGCCGATCTGCGACGTCCTTCTGTCGCCGACGTCATGGGCATCGACGGGAGTATCGGCGTCAGCGAGGTGCTCAGCGGACAGGTGCAGGTCAATGATGCGCTGCGCGCGACCGATACTCCGGGACTCGTCGTGCTGCCCGCCGGCCACGTGCCGCCGAATCCCTCGGAGATGGTCGGATCGCAGACCCTCAAGTCACTCATCGCCGCGCTCTCCGAGGACTACTTCGTGGTGATCGACGCACCGCCTGTGCTGCCGGTGACCGATGTGGCGCTGCTCAGCATGGCTGTCGATGGCACGATCCTCGTGGCAACGGTCGGCAAGACGCACCGCGATGACGTGGGGCTGGCCAAGAACATGCTCGACCAGGTGCACGCCCGCGTGCTCGGTACGGTGCTGAACAAGGTCCCCAAACGCGAAGCGGGCGAGGGCTACGCGTATCAGCAGAATGCCGACTACTACGTGTCGACGTCACGCGCTACCGCCAACGGCGATGCGGCTGTGCGGCTCACCCCGGCGACGAACGAGCGCACCAGCACCCCCGACGGCGGGGCCCTACGCCGCTCGACACGACGAGGCGCCTGAATGCCGACCGTGTCGGTCGTGATCCCGCACTACGGCGATCCCGACCCGACGATCGCTCTCGTGGACGCGCTCCGATCGCAGCACGGATCGGTCCTGCACGAGATCATCGTCGTCGACGATGCGTCTCCGACACCGTTCCCCGAGGTGCCGGATGCGCGCATCGTGCGCCGCGAGCGCAACGGCGGCTTCGGTTCCGCGGTGAACAGCGGCGTGGGCGCGGCAGACGGTGAGCTGGCGCTCATCCTCAACAGCGACCTCGAGATCGGACCGACTTTCGTCGACGACCTCGTCCGCGCCGCAGCCGCATGGCAGCCCGCCGTCGTCAGTCCCCAGCTCACGAGCCCCGCAGGCCGGCAGGAGTGGGTCGGCAGACACTTTCCGCGCACTCGGCACTACGTCGTCGAGTGGCTGACGCCACTGGCCCGTCACCGCCACCGGCGTCGCCTCCACGAGGCCGTCGGTCACGACACGCGCTGCGTGACCGGTGCGACAGTGCCGGTCGACTGGGTCATCGGTGCGGCGATGCTGGTGCCGGTGCCGGTGTTCCGCGCCGTCGGCGGTTTCGACGAGGGCTTCCACATGAACTGCGAAGAGGTCGATCTGCAGCGTCGGCTCCGATCGCAGGGGGTCCCATCGGTGTTCGCCGGAACCGTCACTGCCGTGCACGAGGGCGGTGGCTCATCCGATCCTGCTCGCCGTCGTCGCTGGCTGGTCGAGTCTCGGCTGCGCTACGCGCGCAAGTGGGGCGAGCACCCGCGACGTATGCGGCTGGCGCTCGGCGCGGCTTCGTACGTGAACTTCGTCGCCAACGGCGTCCGCCAACTGGCACGCCGCCCCATCGATGCACGAGGAGTGCTGTGCGACGAACTCGATCTACTGCGGGAGTCGCAATGACTGAGGCCCCCAAGCCACGGCGGGTACTGCTGGTCAGCCCCGTCTTCCATGGTTACTGGGCCGCCATCCGCGATGCGCTGGAGGCGCGGGGGCACACCGTGATCGTGCACCGCTACGACGAGTCGACGAACGTACTCGAGCGCGTGCAGAACAAGCTCGTGCACGACGCCCCCGGCACCGCACCGGCTCGTGCCGCACGGCGCGCCATCACCGATCGCGCGATCACGGCCTTGCACGCCGCGCGGGCCGAGGCGCTGCTGGTCGTCAAGGGCGATCTGCTCGATGCGCGTTGGTGGCAGGCGGTGGCCGATGCCCGCCTGCCCACGGTGCTCTGGCTGTACGACGAACTGGAGCGGATGGATTACGCGCTCGATCTGCTGCGCGAGATCGGCCCGATAGCGAGCTACAGTCCGCGCGACGTAGATGCCCTCGTCGCCGAAGGCATCGCGGCCTCTCACGTTCCACTCGGATTCGACTCCCTCACCGGTATCACTCGGCGCGATGTCGACGCCGTCACGTTCGTCGGCGCGCGTTACCCGGGGCGCGAACAGCTCCTGCGACAACTCGCCGATGCGAGCATCCCCGTCAAGGCTTATGGACGCGAGTGGTCGCGCCACCCGTGGGACGTCATCCGCACGCGACGCTTCTCCGACATCGGCATCCCGACCGGACGCGATCTCCCCCGTTCGGAGTCCTACGGCGTCATGGCAGGATCGCTCGCGACTCTCAACGTGCACGGCGACGGCCAGAACGGCTTCACCATGCGCACATTCGAGGCCCCCGGCGTGGCAGGGCTGCAACTCGTCGATCGGCCGGACGTCGAGATGCACTATGAGGTGGGCAAGGAGGCACTCGTCTTCACGTCTACCGACGAACTCATCGAGCACGCGACGAGGGCTCGGCGTGAGCCCCGATGGGCCGCATCCGTGCGCGACGCCGGCCGGGCGCGCACGCTCGCCGAGCACACTCTCATGCATCGAGTCGCAGTCGTGGAGGAGCAATGGCACTGACCTTCCCCTCGGACCTCGAGGCCTGGCGCCGCTGGCAGAACAGCCGCAACCCGTTGCGGCGCGTGCGCAATCTCGGACGCAGCGCTCCCGCTCCGACCCTCTGGCTCATCACGAACGCCGCCGACCCTGTTCTGCTCGTCGCGGTCGACTCGACGACGCCCACGACCGTCGCCTCGTTCGCAGCACCGCTGAGCCACCTGGGAGACATGCCGATCGCCGTCTTGGCGCAAGCGGACATCAGTGACCATCTGCCTGGCCAGTGGACGGCTCGACCACTGTCACACGATTCCCTGCCACGTGAGCTCTCAATGATCTCCACCGTGTTCGCCGCAGGTCATTATCTGCCCGTGAGCGCGATCGCGCATGCCTGGTCGCGCATCGTCGATGCGCGTTTCGTCATCGCGCAGCACGGCCTGCTCACCACGTGGGCTCCGCCGCTGCCGCCCGAAGCGCATGTGCTGGCGTTCTCCGACGACGACGGCGCATATTGGGCATCCGGTCGTGCCGACACGACTCACGAGGTGGTCGGATCGCAGTTGTTCTGGCGCGCCGCGCAGCGCCCGCTCACCCCCGACCCCGATGCCGGCCCGGTGTTCCTCGGGCAGTTGCACGGCGCGGAGCTCAGCAGAAGCGTCTCGGCGCGCTCGGCGCAGCTGTTCTGCGAGACGACCGGCGCCTCCTACCGTCCGCATCCATCGGAGACCGACCGGCTCTCCCGCGCACAGCATGCGATATGGCGTCGTCGCGGGATCGACTTCGATGACTCGGGCGCACCGCTGAGCGAGAACCGGCGACCGATCGCATCGATCTTCTCGACCGGGGTGCTCGAAGCGGCCGCAGCCGGGATACCGTCGTGGGTGACGGCCGTGCGTCCACCGGAGTGGGTGCGCGACTGCTGGGACCGCTACGGGATGTCGCTCTGGGGAGGGGCGCCGACGGCGAGCCCGACCATCCCCGCGATCGAACCGGCCGAGTCGATCGCTGCGAGCCTCGAGAGGCTGACGAGAGAAGCAGCACGATGAGCATCCTGTGCGTGATCCCGGTGCGCGGCGGTTCGAAGGGCGTGCCGGGCAAGAACCGACGACTCGTCGGCGGCAAGCCGCTCGTCGTGTGGACGATCGAGCAGGCGCTCGCGGCGCACCCGGAGATGGACGTGCTCGTCTCGACCGATGACCCGCAGCTTGCCGAGATCGCCCGCGAAGCGGGCGCCGACGTGCCCTTCCTGCGCCCGGCAGAGCTCGCCCGCGATGAGACCGCGACCGAACCGGTGATCCTGCACGCCATCGCCCACCGCGAGGCCGAGGGCCGCAGACCCGACGCGGTCATGCTGCTGCAGGCGACCTCTCCGGTGCGACTGCCGGGGACGATCGATCGAGCCATCTCGCAGTTCGAGCAGACCGGCGTCGACTCGCTCGTCGGCGTCGTCGCGCAGACTCCGTTCCTGTGGCGGCAGGGTGAGCCCGCCTTCGCCCACTACGACATCGACGCGCGCCCTCGCCGACAGGACATCACCGCCGACGGCTTCTTCTACCGGGAGACGGGCTCGCTGTACCTCACCCGCACCGAGATCTACCAGACCCGCGGCAACCGGCTCGGCGGGAACGTGGGACTATTCGTCATGGACGATATCGAGGGGATCGACATCGATACCGAGATCGACCTGAATCTTGCAGCCCACGAGCTGCAGCGCGTGACGCCTGGGGATGGCGCACGCACCGAACCGATCACGTCTAAGGGGACTGCACAGTGATAATCGAACGCGAGCTCAGCCCATACATCGTCTTCGCACAGGACCCGGTGCTGGTCGGGCTGCAGAAGATCGGCGCGAACACCGAACGCATCGTGTTCTGCGTCGACGAGCATGGAATCCTGAAGGGTTCGCTCTCCGACGGCGACTTCCGCAGGTGGATCATCGCGAACCCCACCGCATCTCTCGAGATCTCCTGCGGCGAGGTCGCGAACACGCAGGTGCGCACAGCGGCCTCCGACGCGACCGCGGCGGACCTCGCTCCGCTGTTCCAGCACGGCGGCGTCTCGCACGTCCCCCTGATCGACGACCGGGGTCACCTGGTCGGCATCGCGATCGATCGCGACGACGTGCTGCGCATCGGCGACCACGAGATCGGCGCGGGCCACCCGGCGTTCGTGATCGCCGAGGTCGGCAACAACCACAACGGATCCGTCGATCTCGCCATGCACCTCGTCGACCTGGCGGTCGATGCCGGTGCGGATGCCGTGAAGTTCCAGCTGCGCGACATGGATGCCCTCTACCGCCAGAGCGGCGGTTCCAGCGGCGGTGAAGACCTGGGCGTGCAGTACACGCTCGACCTGCTCGCGAAGTACTCGCTGCCCGCCGAGAGCCTGTTCCGCGTATTCGATCACGCCGATGAGCGCGGCATCGCCGTCATGTGCACGCCGTGGGACTCGCCCAGCGTGCAGGCGCTGGTCGACTACGGCATCCCCGGGCTCAAGATCGCGTCTGCCGACCTGACCAACCACGAGCTGCTTCGCGATGCGGGCTCGCGTCAGCTGCCCCTAGTGCTGAGCACCGGAATGTCGCGCGAGGCCGAGATCCTCGAGACCACCGCGCTGCTGCGCACGATGGGAACATCGTTCGCTCTGCTGCACTGCCAGTCGACGTACCCGGCGCCGTTCAAGGACGTCAATCTGGCCTACCTCGACCGGCTCGCCGAGATCGGCGACTGCATCGTCGGGTACTCCGGGCATGAGCGCGGCTGGCACGTTCCGGTCGCCGCGGTCGCGCGCGGCGCACGGATCATCGAGAAGCACTTCACCGTCGACCGCACGATGGAGGGCAACGATCACACGGTGTCGCTGCTGCCGGACGAGTTCACCGCCATGGTGCAGCAGATCCGCGATGTCGAAGCGGCCATGGGCGATGCGAGCCCTCGCGTCGTCTCGACGGGCGAGCAGATGAACCGCATCAACCTCGCCAAGTCGCTGGTCGCGGCACGCCCGTTGGCCGCGGGCGAGGTCATCCGCGAGGCGGATGTCGAGATCAAGAGCCCCGGACGCGGCCTGCAGCCGAACGAGCTGCCGCGTCTGCTCGGTCGCGAGCTGCGCCGTGAGATGGCTGCGGGCGACTTCTTCTTCGCGGGCGACCTGACCGATACCGTGCCGACGGGGCGCCAGTTCGAGTTCAACCGCCCGTGGGGTCTTCCAGTGCGCTATCACGACTTCGGCGCGCTGACGAAGGACTGCACGCCCGATTTCCTCGAGTTCCACTTCTCGTACAAGGATCTGGATGTCGATCTCGACACCGTCTTCGACGAGCCGCTGCCGATGGGATTCACCACCCACCTCCCCGATCTGTTCGCGGGTGATTTCCTCGTGGACCTCGCCTCGGCGGACGAGCAGATCTGGGAGCGCTCGATCGCCGAGGTGCAGCGCACGATCGACGTCACGCGCTCGCTGAAGAAGTGGTTCCCGAGCGAGACCGAGCCGATCATGGTCGTGACGATGGGCGGCTTCACCAAGGACCGCCACCTCGACCCCGCCGAGCGGCCGAAGATGTACGCCCGGATCGCTGAGGCCCTCGACCGTCTGGATTCGACCGGCGTCCGCATCGCGGCGCAGACGCTGCCGCCGCATCCGTGGCTGATGGGCGGCCAGGCGTTCCACAACCTGTTCGTCGACCCGGTCGACACTGCCGAGTTCGCAGAGTCGACGGGGACGGGGCTGTGCTTCGACATCTCGCATTCGAAGCTCGCCGCGAACTTCCTCGGCATCCCGTTCTCCGACGTCGTCGATCGGCTCGCGCCGCTGACGACGCACCTGCACCTGGTCGATGCCACCGGCATCGACGGCGAGGGCGTGCAGGTCGGCGAGGGCGAGGTCGACTGGCCGCAGCTCGCGGCCGCGCTCGACGAGCTCTCGCCAGGAGTCTCGTTCATCCCCGAGATCTGGCAGGGTCATGTCGACAACGGCGCCGGATTCTGGACGGCGCTCGATCGGCTCGAGCAGTGGCTCTGACGACCGAGCCGATCGCACTGTGGGTCGTACCGGTCGCTGATCTGGGCGGTGTCGCGCGACACGTGCTCGATGCCACGAGACAGGGCGTGCCGGGATGGCGTCTCGTCGTCCTGTGCCCGCAAGGCCCTCTGGCCGAACGGCTGCGCACCCAGGGCGCGGCGGTGACGACGGGACCGTTCGGGCCGGATGCCGGCCTTGCCGCTTCGGTGCGCACGCTGCGCTCGACGGCGCGGACGCTTCGCCCGACCATCGTGCACTCGCATCTCGCCTACGCCGACATCGTGGTGGCCGTGACCCCCCTGCCGCGCGGTATGCGCCGCGTGACGACCGAGCACGGCATCGCGGGCGACGATGCGGTGTACCACGGTACTGCGTGGAGATCGCGGATCATGAGCACGGTGCACCAGTTGCGGCTGCGGCGTTTCGACACCGTGATCGCCGTGTCGGAGGCGACGAAGAACGCCATGCTCACCAAGTGGCGGCCTCGTCAGGAGATCACCGTGATCCGCAACGGCGTCGACCTGCCGGAGGGCGCTGTGCGCCGCGACGCGAGCGATGCGGATGGCGCGGCACCTCTGCGCATCCTCTCGCTCTCGCGGCTCTCGCCCGAGAAGCGGATCGACTGCCTCATCGACGCGTTCGCGCTCGTGCTCCGCACACGCCCCGACGCGACCCTCACGATCGCGGGTACGGGACCGCTCGAGGAAGATCTCAAGGCCCAGGTCGCACGGCTCGGTCTCGCGGACGCCGTGACCTTCGCCGGCTTCGTCGATGCCGAGAAGGCGATGGCCGAGACCGACGTCATCGCTCAGCTGTCGGTGTGGGAGAACTGCTCGTACACGCTGCTCGACGCCGTCGCACGGGGACTGCGCGTCGTCGCATCCGACGTCGGCGGCAACAGCGAGATCGTCTCAGCCGAATCGCTCGTCAGCGATCCGAGCGATTCGGTGGCTGTCGCTGCGGCGCTCGCCGATCACGGAAATGATGATGCAGTCGTCGGAGCGGTAGCCAGTGTGGCGGATATGGCGGCGTTCACGAGCGCCGTCTACGGCGTGGGGACGCCGCTAAAGTGATGACCAGGTCCGCATTGACAGGGGAAGAAATGCAGGCACGAACGAGACGGTTCCGAGAGCTCGACGGGCTGCGGGGTGTCGCCGCAGCCTTGGTCGTCTTTTCTCATTACACGGGATCGCACAACGCCTCGTATCCCGATGACCCGCCGCCCCTGATCGACATCTGGTGGGGCGGGACCGGAGTCCAGCTCTTCTTCTTGATCAGCGGGTTCGTCATCCTGATGTCCGCAGAAGCGTCCAAACGGCCCAGCGATTTTGTCGTGTCGCGATTCTCCCGCCTGTTTCCGGCGTACTGGCTGTCATTGGCTTTCGGGGTGGTGCTCGCCATCATCTTCCACGTGCCGCACATCCCGCTCGAGCCAGAGGTCATCGCCGCGAATCTCTCTATGGTGCAGCGCTGGTTCCTCATCCCCAATGTGATGGATGTGTACTGGACGCTCGCCGTCGAGATGCAGTTCTACGTGCTCATGTTCGTCCTGATGGTGTTCACGATGCTCGTGTACACCAAGAGCAGGATCACCGACCGGCTCATGGTCGTCGTCGCCGCGATCTGGCTCGCTGTCGCATTGATCGTGGCGATCTGGGCGTTCCCCGCCAGCCACGGCATCGACCCTCAGCTCGTAGCCACCCCCGTGAAGATCGTTCTGAACGTCACGCTGGCCGCGTACGGGCCGCTCTTCTGCACGGGAATGCTCGCGTACATCTCCCGACGTCGCGGCCGCATGCACTGGCTCACGATCCCCGCGGCCGTGGTGGCGCCGATCACCACCGGTCTTCTGCAGAACTGGGAGACCGCAGCCTTCATCGCCGTCATCTGCGCCGTGTTCCTCATCGTCACGACACGTTCCACGACGCCTGTGCTGCTGCTTCCGCCGCTGCAGTGGCTCGGCAAGGTGAGCTATTCCCTCTACCTGACCCATTCGGTCATCGGCCTCGTCATCATCCACGCCCTCTGGCCGTACGTCGGACGGCAAGGCGCAGTCGTCATTGCCATCGCGGTCGCGCTGCTCGTCGCGTGGGGGCTCTACGAAGTAGCCGAGAAGCGGATCAGCCCAGCGCTGAGACGGTGGCTGAGCTCTCTCCAGCGGCCGCTTGCGAAAGATGCTCAGAACTGATGGACCACCTCGGCGATCCGCATGCGGACGTCCTGCAGACAGGAGACGGGCAGGGCGATGTCGCTGCGTGACGAGTTGGGACAGTTGTCGTGGACTGCCGGACGATACCGGTCGCCGAAGCGATGGGCTGCCCAGGCCGGAGTGATCCGTCGCATGTCCGTCCCCCGGCTGCGGCCCGCGGTACGCGGCAGCAATGAGGTGTGGGCGGTGTCCGTCGTCCGCGACGAGGTCGACGTCGTCATCACCACGATCACTCACCTGCTCGAGCAGGGCATCGACCGGGTGCTCGTCGCCGACAGCGGTTCGGTCGACGGCACGACCGAGGCGCTGCGAGCGCTTGAGGCGTCGGATCAGCGTGTGCAGTTGGCGATCGACGGCCAGCCCAAGCATCTGCAGTCGGAGAAGATCACCTACCTGGCGCACCGCGCTTGGCGCGCCGGCGCCGCGTGGGTGCTCCCGTTCGACGCGGATGAGTTCTTCTTCGCCAAGGACCGGACGGTCGCCGACTTCCTCCGTGCCCAGACGGCGACGGTCGTGCGCGCTGACTTCCACCACATGGTGCCGACGCGGCCCATGAGGTCGGTCGATGGGACGACGGAGTTCGTCCTCGATGCGACCCCCTCATTCCCGGGGAAGGTCGCTGCTCGAAGCCACCCGCTTCTCGAATTCATCCCGGGCAACCACGCGGCATCACGCGTCGGCGCCGTCACGACCGGGCTCTACATCGCGCACGCGTTGTACCGGCATCCGGATCAGGTGGCACGCAAGTTCCGGCAGGGCATCCGCGCAACCGGCACATCGGAACTCACCTTTCCTGGCGAGCACTGGACACGCGGCAGCACGCTCACCGATGCGGAGATCAGCGACGTGTGGGATCGCATCTCACGTGGTCTCGCAGACCCGCGCATCGACTACCAGGCCAACGGCCCGATGGTGACCGTACGGCCGCTCGCGTGGTCGACGTGGGACCCCGACCGCGCTGTCTCGTAGGAGCTCAGGAGTCGTCCTTCGATCCCGCGCTGAGGTCACCGAGCGCCACCAGGTGCGCGAACCCGGGCGACGTCACGAGCAACTCATCGAAGGTTCCGATGGCACTGACCCGGCCGGCATCCAGGAAGACGATCTGATCGGCGTTGCGCACGGTCGACAGCCTGTGCGCGATGATCAGTACCGTGATCTCCCCGTGCAGCCCTTCGACCGCGGTGGTGATCCGTCGTTCGGTGTCGTTGTCGAGCGCAGAGGTCGCCTCGTCGAAGACGATCAGCGCGGGATTCCGATACAGAGCGCGCGCGATTCCCACGCGCTGACGCTGCCCACCCGACAGGCGCCCGCCGCGCTCCCCCAGCATGGTATTGACCCCATCAGGCAGCGCTTCGACCACGTCCTCGAGCTGGGCGAGTCGGATCACCTCTTCGATTCGCGCGTGATCGTAATCCGAACGCGGTTCGTCGAAGACGATGTTGTCCGCGACAGTCCATCCGGTGAGGTAGACGTCCTGAGCGACCATCGCTGTCGACTGCTGCCAGGCGACGACGTCGTCCTGCACATCGATGCCATCGACGAGCACTCGTCCGCCTTCCGGTGCGATCAATCCGAGCACGATATCGGCCAGCGTGGTCTTGCCGCCGCCGGAGGCCCCGACGATCGCGATCGACGAACCGCGTTCGATGCGGAAGGAGACACCCCGTACCGCGGGCGCCGCCGCACCGGGGTAGGTGTAGGTGACGTCGGCGAGTTCGATCGCGTGCGCCAACGGCATCTTCGTCTGCTCGCCCGACGCAGGCGCGACGGAAGGCTGTGGAAGTACGGCACGCTCGCCGTGCACGATGCGCAGGCTCTCCGCGCCGAATCGGATGCTGTTGAAACCCGCGAGAGCGGCCGAGACGTTCGGGAGCAACCGGAAACCAGCGGCGACGAAGAGGGCGAGGAGCCCGACGATCCCGGTATCTCCGCCGACGAGGCTCTGGAAGACGACGAGTGCACCGATCGCGATGATGAACGCGATCTCGAGAAGGTACTTCGGAGCGCCGCCGAAGAAGCCAGCGACGCGGCCAGCGCGAACCGCATCCGCGATGGCTCGCTGATAGCCCGAGACGAAGTGCTCCGTCGTGTTGCGCAGACGGATCTCCTTGAACGCGCCGAAACCATGCAATGCCGCGATGTAGGCCTGCTCGTTGGCCCGGCTCTGCTTCCGCCCGGCGTTGAGCACGCGCGGCCGTGCGAACGCCGAGTACGCGGCGATCACGGCGACGAACAGCACGATGATCCCGAGCGTCGCGAGCGGCGACACCACGATCAGCGCAATCACGATGGCGATGATCGTGAATCCTGCAGTCGTCACCTGCAGGATGCCAGCGACCAGTTGGTTGAACAGCTGCGAGACCGCGTCATTGGCGGTTCGGATCATCTCCGCGGTGCCGCGAGAGCCGAATGCCGGCACTGACTGCGACAGATAGCGGCGCATCATGCTGACCGAGGTCGTCAACCGCTGACGCGCGATGATCCCCGAGAGCCACCAGGAGAACCACAGGGAGGCCAGGTCCTTGACGATGAATGTGAGGATGATCAGGAGCGCGAAGATCGCCACGAAGGTGTCGACGGGGGGCCTGCCGACCCACTCGTACGCCCAGCCGACGCCTGACTCATCCGGAGTCATCCCCGTCACGAGACTCACGAGCGGCAGAATCGCGACCACCGCCACGGTGTCGACGAGAGCGAAGATCGCTCCCGCCACCGCCGCGATCACGAGTTGTGTCTTGCCTCGCCGGTCGAGGACGTCGCGCAACTGTCGAGCGACCGTCACAAGATTCAACGTGTTGTTCGTCACACCATCTACCGTTCGCCGCGTTTGAAGAAGATCGTTGCAGGTTTTCAAGGACGCCGCTGAACGAGCGGCACCCTCAAGGGGCTCATCATGTCGGGCGTGCGCGCGCGGAATGCTTCAGTCAGCGCCGTGCGCAGCCCGTCGTTCAGGCGAGCGACCCGTTCGCGCTCCGGTGTCCAAGCCGAAGCGCTCAGCGAAGACAGCGTCGCACCGGCTCCGATCACGACACGACGATCGACGCCCACGGGATTGACGGCGGATTCATGGTCGAGGAACTTGAAATCTGCGCCCGCGAGCACGGGTTCGGGCAGAGCCCAGACCGCGGGCACGCCCAGCGCGTCCGCGACGATGACCCCGTGCAGCGACGTCGAGACGATGGCCCGGCACCTGGCGATGTCGTGCGCGACCGCGAGCGGGCCTCGCCGCACGTCGATATCGCGGACCGGCGACTCAGCCCCTTCGAGCAGGTCGCTGAACCACGGCGATGAGCGGTGGCTGAAGTGGACGACGAGCCCGATGGGTCCCTCCGCACCGCGCACGGCCCGGTGCACGTGGTCACCGATGAGAAGACCCGGATCCCCCAGCGCAGTGGTTCCCGGCACGTCGATGCGCTCACGGGTCAGAGCCCCGCGCACGGCCGCGACGTGCGCGTTCGGCAGACGCGTCTCGACATCGCCGTGCATCTTCCCCGAGCCCCACACGACGCCCTCGAAGCCCTGCGGAACCAGTTCGAGAATCGACCCGACGCCGACCAGCTCGCTGGCCGCGGGCGGCTTGAGCACCGGGATGATGCCCTCGCTCTCCAGGAGGAACGGCGTGATGAGATCGCCGAAATTGCGCTCATCGGCCCACCAGAACGTCTTCACCACGGGCGCCTGTGGATAGAACCTCGGATTCGTCAGCGTGCGCGCCAGTCGGGCGAGACTCAGTGCCTGCTTGGGAAGCGCCGCCTGCGCCCGCGCCAGGAGCGGGGTGCCGCCAGGTTTCACGCGTTCCCTCCGGGTACGGCGCTCGAGCGCGCCGGATGAAGGTGATGGCGGTACGTGGTCCCCATGGATGCTCCCCTAAAACTGCACACGTCGTTCGTCCCCTACGACCAGTATCGACGATCTCGCTGGTCAGCGAGTTCTCGACGGTCCATGTTTCAGGCGCGTCGACCAGGTGTCGGCCTTCGCGGTCCGCTCAACAAGCCCTGAAGCCGATCGATGGGCTGCCGGAGCAGACCGAAACCGCGATACCAGGTCGCCTTCATGCGGACCTCGATCACCTGATGGAGCAACCACGCTGCGACGAACAGCCCGACGAACATCGCCGCATAGACCAGGCCCGCATCCGCCTGCGAGGCGACCTGATTCAGAACCGTGTATCCGATGTGCGCGTGGAGCAGGTAGATCGGGTAGGTGAGGTCGCTCACGGGCCGGGAGAACGGGATCCGCAACCGCGCGACCCGCGGGATCCACAGCAGCGCGATAGCGACGAAGAACAGGAGGATGAGCGCGAGAACGATCGTCGTCGAGGCACGGAATGCGTGGGCGTAGTTGAATTCGGGCAGTTGGCGGAAGACGAACAGCAGCGCCGTCGCCCCCGCGGCAGCGAGTCCGATGAGGCGCATCGCGGAGAATCCGCTGCGTTGGATCGTCGCCATGATCGCGCCCGAGGCGAAGAAGGCGTAATAGCCGCCGAGGTACGGCAGCGTCGAGAGCGACGGCAGCAGCACAGCCACAGCAAGCATCAGCACGCCCCAGATCGGGAAGAGGCGATCCAGGAATCGGCCGAGCCCGAGCAGCAGCACGAGGAACACGAGCGCATAGAAGCTGAGTTCGATGACGAGCGTCCAGTACACGCCATCGATGAACGGCTGACCGAACAGGTTCGGCACCATCGTGACGTTCGCGAGGAACTGCAGCGGCGTCACTTTCATCGCCGCGTTCCCCCACACGGATACCACGATGGTCGTGGCGATCATTGCCGCCCAGTACGCGGGGAACAGACGCACGCCTCGGCTGACGAAGAACTGTCCAGCGCTCTTGCCATTCGCGGATTGCGAGATCACGAAGCCACTGATGAGGAAGAACAGGTGAACGCCGAAGAAGCCATAGACGGCGAAGGGCGCAACAGCCGTGAACTCGATACTGGTGACCTTGCCGTTGTTGATGCCATTGAAGAACCAGTGGAACACCACGACCATGAGCGCCGCGAAGAAGCGGAGCAGGTCGAGGAGCTCGAGTCGCCGAGTCCTCGTCTGCTGCACGATCGGCTCAGCCATCCCAGCCGCCGGGAATCGTTCGGACGATCGACCATCGGGGATCGAGTTGATCGGCTTCGCCTTCGTTCCACTCACGGCTGTGGAACCACGGGGCATACACCTGATCGTGATTCGACTTCGACCCGTCGACCGCATGCACCCGGTTGCTGAGGTATGCCGCCCAGTACGAGAACGTCGAGTTCGTGAGGATCAACCGTGGAGCGACCGCGAGAAGCGCCAGCTGGCGAGCGGGGTCGGCATCGGCATCCGGATAGACGACGTCGACGTCGGTGAGCACAGGCGCGAGCTTCAGCCGGCACCATTCGAGGTCATCGGAGACGATGAGCACCCGCGAGACCTGCGCGTCGGCTTCCGCCTGCTGCAGTGCGGTGCGCACGTACTCGACGACGTCGAACGAGTACCGGCCCCGGAAGCGCGCGTTGCTGTAGTAGTCACCGCGCCTGATATTGATCGCGAGGTCGCCCACAGGCTCGGTGCTGGCGACGAGATCACCGAACGGCGAACCCTGCCGAAGGACGAACTCATCGATGAACGACTCGAGCTCCTGCGCCGAGAAATCCTCGCTGAAGCGCTGATACAGGGGGCCGACGATGCGCGGGTTGAAGAATGACAGATCCGCACGATCGATCGTGAACGCCGACACGGCGTCGGGGAACCACTTCGCCCAGTGCGAGCTCTTCGCCGTGCGCAGCGCCCTGACGTTCTCTCCCTGATTCTGCCGCGTGTACGCACGCAACCACAGGTAGAGCAGATTGCCGACGCCGAGGCTCTCACCGGGCCACAGCACGACGGGTTCGCGTCTGCGGAACGGGGCGACGAGCCCAGCTCTCACCGAGCCCCAACTCGTCATGTGCGTCCCCTTCGATCCCCCGCGCGTTCGTTAGTGTAGTGCAACGGAGACGGTCCGATCGGCGGCTCTGTCCCACTGGGTTCCGCCTCGCCGGAAGCACCCGACAATCGGAGGAACGAGTGGTCGTTGGTTGGCGGGACACCTGGCCCGGCGTGGCGCGCAAGACGATCACGCGGTGGTCCTCGCCCGGTCACTGGCGCACGCGCAGGCGAGTGGCGCGCGGGTTGTCCCTGCCACGATTGCCGAAGGGCGATGCGCTCTGGGCGATCACGATGGTCAAGAACGAGGCCGACATCATCGAAGCGACCATTCGGCACCTGCTCTCGCAGGGCGTCGATCGCGTGCTCGTCGTCGACAACGGCTCTGAGGACTCCACGTCCGACGTGCTGCGCGATCTGGCGCGCGAGCTGCCGGTGCACATCGGACACGACACAGAGATCGGCTACTACCAGGCGCACAAGATGACAGCGCTCGCCCGAGCGGCGTGCAGAGCCGGCGCGCGATGGGTCATCCCGTTCGACGCCGACGAGTTCTGGTTCGCGCCGGACGGCGATATCCGCGACTTCCTCGAGCGGCAGTCCGCGACCCGCGTCGAGGCGACGATGTACAACGTCTTCCCTACGCGGACCAGTCCTGAGCTCCACGGCCTCGGGCAGCCCGTCCGCCTCGATCTGTGCCCGCATCTGCTGACGAAGGTCGCTTCGCGCACGCATCCGCTGCTCTGGATCGGCATGGGCAATCACAGCGCGCTGCGCCCCGGAATGAGTGCGGGCGGTCTGCGCATCATCCACGTGCCCTGGCGCAGCGGTGATCAGTTCCGCAGGAAGATCCGGCAAGGCGCGGCAGCGCTCCGCGCCACGGATCTCGCCTCCGAGTTCGGCGGCCACTGGCGCACACAGGACCAGAACACCGATGAGATTCTCGATGCGCTCTGGCAAGGGGTTCTCGATGCCCGCGCGGATCCGGCGATCGGCTGGCGTCCCGTCGGCCCGTTCATCGATGCGGACGTGTCGACCTGGACGACCTGGGATCCAGACGGGATCATCCCCGTTGATATCCCGCATCAGCGCCCGACGTTCTGAGCCAGAACAGTCTGTGCGCTGATCACCTGCGGAGCCGGTTTCATCGGTCAGCTTCTCGCGCGTCTTCTCGCGCTGAGCGCGGCAGCGAGGCGGCGGCCGCCCGCTTCCCGGTCAGGTCGTGCGGGAGTGGGACAACGCCCTAGGAGTCATCGCCCCGGTCGATCACCTTCGCAGGGGTGCCCGCCACAGTCGAGCCCGCAGGAACATCACGCGTGACGACTGCCCGTGCAGCGATCTGAGCACCATCTCCCACGGTCACTCCCCCGAGGATCATCGCGCCGTTGCCGACGAACACGCGCTCGCCGAGACGGATGTCGCCGCGAGAGGTGACGACATCGAGCTGACGACGATCATGCTCGCCGTCCGAGATGACCACCTCATCGGTGATGTAGCAACCACTACCGATCGTCACGTTCCCCGCGGCATGGAAGTGAGCGCGCCGCCCGATGTACACCCCATCGCCGATGGAGAGGCGACCGCCCGGCTCGGCCTGAAGCCATGCATCCTCGTAGATCGCTGTGCTCTCACCGATGGTGATGCCGCGTGCTCCGCGGATGCGCTCAGGGCGCACGATCACCGTGTTGCGCCCGACGTGACCGAACGCGCCGCGGATCAGCGTCATGCGCAGCGCGGCGAGCTTCCATCGGGTCCGAGGCGGCAGCTCAACGAGAAAGGTCGCGATCCGCGCTCGCACCGGTGTCCCCATGCGGTCGATGCTAGCGGAACCTGATTCGGCGGCATCCCGGGACGGCGTCCGCACCGCTTCACTCGGCGAGGTCGCGAACCCGCCTGGCCGGACTGCCCACATACAGGCCGTCCGGTTCCGTGTCCTTCGTGACGAGCGCCCCAGCGCCGATGACGCTGCCACGGGCGATCGTCACGCCGGGGAGGATGATCGCTGCCGCGCCGATCCACGCACCGCGCTCGATCACGACGCGCCCTCCGGTGACATCCGACGCTCGCCGCGTCGACGCACCGATCACGTGAGTGCTGGTGATGATCTTCGCGCCCGGGCCGATCGCGACATCGTCTTCGATGATCACCCCAGCTCCGTTGTCGAGGATCACACCAGAGTTGATGAACACCCGAGAACCGATCGTCAGCCGATTGGACTTGATGATCACGTTCCCGTGGATGATCGCAGACGACCTGATGTCCGCCCCTCTGAGGCGCAGCAGACGCCAACGCAACTGCCACGGGAGCCACGGCGATGCGGTCATCGCCTCACCGAGGTGCTGGCGATATGCGCTGAGCGCCTTTCGGAGTCGGGACACGCGTTCGATCGTATCGGCGCCTCTGATCAGCGCGCGAACTCCACGTGCCGATAGGGTGATCGCGTGACCCGAGCAAGCGTGATCGTTCCCAGCCGAGGCGGAGCGCACCGACTGCCACGTCTGATGACTGCTCTCGCGGCGCAGACGCATCCGGATCTCGAAGTGATCGTCGTGCTCGACGGCGTCATCGATGACTCCGAGGCCGTGCTCGCCGCATCCCCTCTGCCGGTGCGAACGATCGTCTTCCCGGAGAACAGAGGGCGCTCCGCCGCGCTGAACGCCGGGTTCGCTGCGGCGACGGGCGACGTGCTCATCCGCTGCGACGACGATCTCGAGCCCCCGCGGGGCTGGGCCGCCGCGCATGTCGCCGGCCACGTCGGAGCACCGGTCGGCATCGTCGGCCTCAGCCGTAACGTCTACCCCGACGGTCCCTACGCGCGGGCGTACGGCCTCAGGGCTGACGAGTTGTTCACCGCCCAGGCATATCAGACGCCGCCAGAGCGCGCGTGGAAGCACTGGGCCGGCAACGTGTCTGTCACCCGCGAGACCTACGACCGCGTCGGTCCGTACAGCGCCGCGTACCGCACGTACGGCTGGGAGGACGTCGACTGGGGCTATCGCCTGCATGAGCAGTCGATCCCGGTGCGCATCGACCCCGCGGCCGAGTGCCTGCACCACGGGGCATCCGTCTCGACGGTCATCCGCAGCCAGCGCGCCTACCTCTCCGGCGCCGCACGCCACACCTTCGAGAAGCAGCACGGCGTCGGCGCGGCCGGCCGCGTCGCCCGCCCCGGCGGCGCATGGGGCGGGGCGGTCCGCACGCTCGCCCGCGGTGCCGGCGAGAAGCGCGTGCGCCGGTTCGCCGCATTCGCTGACCGGATGCTTCCGCTCGTGCCACGCACGATCGGGGAGAAGCTCGTCGCGCTATCGGTCGAATCGGCGGCGATCGCCGGATACGATCGCGACGACCCGAACCGCACGCTGATCTGACCGCGCACCCGACGCCTCCGTCTGAGAATTGCTCCCCGCGCCACCGCGTCAGTGCCAATATGGGGTCATGTCCGAGCAGACCACCCCCGCACCGACCCTGATCGAGCGCGCCGGGATCGAGATCATCCCCGAATCCGAACGCACCGCGAAACCGCGAGATCTGTTCTGGCCCTGGTTCGCCGCGAACGTCTCGGTGTTCGGCATGTCGTACGGGTCGTTCCTGCTGGGCTTCGGCATCTCGCTCTGGCAGGCGACCGTGGTGTCGATCATCGGCATCATCGTGTCGTTCGCGCTATGCGGACTGATCGCCGTCGCCGGCAAGCGCGGATCAGCGCCGACAATGGTGCTCTCTCGCGCGGCGTTCGGGGTGCAGGGGCAGAAGCTGCCCGGAATCGTCTCGTGGCTGACCTCGATCGGCTGGGAGACGTCGCTCGCGATCACCGCCGTGCTCGCCACCGGGACGATCCTCAGCGAGCTCGGCTGGGTCTCCGGCGATGACACGGCGGTGAAGATCATCGCGACGATCGTCGTCGCCGCACTCATCGTCGGCGCATCCGTTCTCGGCTACCACACGATCATGAAGCTGCAGTCGGTGCTCACCTGGCTCACCGGCGCGATGACGGTGCTCTTCCTCATCCTCACCTTCCAGCACATCGAGTGGGATACCGTCTTCTCCCGCCCGGACGGGACCTTCGCCCAGACGATCGGCGCACTCGTGATGGTGATGACCGGTTTCGGACTCGGCTGGATCAACATCGCCGCCGACTGGTCGCGCTACCAGAAGCGCACCGCATCCGACGGGCAGATCATCGCCTGGAACACGATCGGCGGATCCGTCGCGCCGATCATCCTCGTGTTCTTCGGCCTGCTGCTCGCAGGATCAGACGACGCACTGCTGGATGCCGTCGGCGCCGACCCCATCGGCGCACTCGCCGTGCTGCTGCCGGCGTGGGCGCTCTTCCCGTTCCTCATCGTCGCGATCCTCACCCTGGTCTCGGGCGCCGTCCTCGGCATCTACTCGTCCGGCCTGACGCTGCTGAGCCTCGGCATCCGCATCCCCCGGCCCGCCGCCGCCGGCATCGACGGCGCCATCCTCACCGCCGGCACGATCTTCGTCGTCTTCTTCGCGACCAGCTTCATCGGTCCGTTCCAGTCGTTCCTCATCACGCTCGGTGTACCGATGGCCTCCTGGGCGGGCATCCTCGTCGCCGACATCCTGCGCCGCAGGAAGGACTACGACGACGAGGCGCTCTTCGACTCCCGCGGTCGCTACGGCGCGTTCGACTGGACGTCGATCATCACGATGCTGGTCGCGACCGTGATCGGCTGGGGCTTCGTGATGAACCAGATCGCCGACACCCCCTGGAACGATTGGCAGGGCTATTTCCTCGACCTGTTCGGCTGGCGGGACGACTGGGGCTACGCGAACCTCGGCGTGCTGTTCGCCCTCGTGCTCTCGTTCCTGGTCACCTGGTTCGCCCGCGCGAGCAAGATTCGGCGGCAGGAGGCATGAGCGATCAGTGGCTGGTCGTCATCGACCCGCAGAACATCTTCGCGGCATCCGATTCGGAATGGGGTTCGCCGTTCTTCGCGGAGGCCATGCCGCGCATCCGATCGCTGGCGGACGCCTTCGGCGAGCGCGTGCTCGTCACCCGATGGATGCCGACCGCCGACCGCACCACATCATGGGGTGACTACTTCGCGGCCTGGCCGTTCGCCGATCAGCCGGCGACCGACCCGCTGTTCGATCTGGTGCCGGATGCGGCGGAGCTGTCCCCGCACCCGACGCTCGACCTGCCGACCTTCGGAAAATGGGGGCCAGAACTCGAAGCGATCGTCGGCCACGGCGCGCGCGTCGTGCTCACCGGCGTCTCGACCGACTGCTGCGTGCTCTCGACAGCGCTGGCCGCGGCCGATGCGGGTGCACGGGTGACCGTCGCGACCGATGCCTGTGCCGGGTCGACAGCCGAGAACCACGCTGCCGCCCTGCACGTGATGGGGCTGTATCCGCCGCAGATCGCACTCGCGACGACCGCCGAAGTGCTCGCCTGACGGTGGGCGTCGCAGTAGCCCCGGACCGATACGATCGACGCATGGCGACGCTGGGGCCCGCGCTGTCGACGCGCGATAACGCGTTGAACTTCGTTCGATTGCTGCTCGCGATCACCGTGATCGTCGCTCACACGTGGCCCCTCGGCGGCTACGGTGTTGAGCCGACGGTGGGCGACTCGAACATCGGGCACCTCGCGGTCGCCGGGTTCTTCGCGATCAGCGGCTATCTCATCACGATCTCCAGAATGCGGCTGCCTCTCGGGCAGTTCATGATGAATCGTGCGGTGCGCATTCTGCCCGGATTCTGGGTATGCCTCATCGTGGTCGCGTTCCTGATCGCACCGGTCATGAACGTGCTCGCCGGCACGGGCTGGTCGATCGGTTCGGCCGCGGGCTACGTGGTGAAGAACGCAGGGCTGTTCATCTTCCAGATGGGTATCGCCGACGGCCCGCTCGGTGTGCCCTTCGAACATGCATGGAACGGGTCGCTGTGGACCCTGAGTTACGAGTTCGCGGCTTACCTCGCGACCGCAGCGCTCTTCACGATTCCCGCGGCTCGACGCCGACCGGGCGTCGCCGCGGCGATCGTTCTCGTGACCACGGTGGGTGGACAGATCGTCGCTCCGACGCTGCTCGCCTCTGTGTCTACGAATCTTTACCGCAATCTCGTGATGAACGCGCTGTGGCTTGGCGCGTTCTACGCGGCCGGCGTCCTCTTCGCGGCTATTCGAGACAGGGTACCCGTATCCCTCCCCGTCGCGATCGTGGCCGCCGCCCTGTTCGTAGTCGCGGTGATGACGCACACCGTCACGACTCTCGGCGCATTGCCTCTCGCGTACATCGTGCTCTGGCTGGGGGCGGCGTTGCGGGTCAGAGTAGGCGCGTCGAACGATTTCTCTTACGGCGTGTACATATACGCGTTCCCCGTGCAACAGGCTCTTGCCGCGATCGGTGTGGGAGCCGCTGTGCCCTTCGCCGTGTTCGTGGTGATCGCACTGGGCGTCACGATCGGCTTGGCCTGGGCATCGTGGGCTCTCGTCGAACGCCCCTCCCTTACCGCCTCGCGACGACTGGTTCAGGCGCGGCGGGTATCCCTGCCCGAGACTGGCTGACGCCCGAGGTGAACGCATGACCGCACACGAAGCCGCCGGGCCCTCCCCCGCCCGAAGACCCCGCCGCCGCTGGCACCGCACGAAGATCACCGTCGGCATCATCATCGCGGTCGTCCTGGTGGTCGCGGTCATAGGAACGATCACGCCGTGGCCCTCGGCGATGATCATCCGCGCCGTGTTCACACAGGGCGGCGAGGAGACCGCGACAGAGATGGCGGGCCACGTCCCCGACACGGCACTCACCGAGACGCTCGATGTCGCCTACGGCGATGACGGCGCGGACACGACGATGGATGTCTTCACCCCGGCATCCGCCACCGCCCCCCTGCCGACGGTCGTGTGGATCCACGGCGGTGCCTGGATCTCCGGATCGAAGGAGAACGTCGACCCCTACCTGCGCATCCTCGCAGCCGAGGGCTACACGACGATCGGCGTGAACTACACGCTCGGACCTGAGGGCGTCTATCCGACGGCCGTGAACCAACTCAACACCGCGCTCGGCTACATCGACGAGCATGCGGATGAGCTCAACGTCGACGCGACTCGGATCGTGCTCGCCGGCGACTCCGCGGGTGCCCAGCTCGCCAGTCAACTGGCGACGCTCATCACGAACTCCGACTACGCCGAGATCATGTCGGTCACGCCGGCGCTCGATGCCGACCAGGTCGTCGCCACGGTGCTCAACTGCGGCGTCTACGATCTCGCAGCCCTCGCCGCTCTCGATGGCATCGTCGGGTGGGGGCTGAAGTCGTCGATGTGGGCGTACACCGGAACGAAGACCTGGGCCGAGGACTCGTCGGGCGTCACGATGTCGACCATCGACTGGGTGACCTCCGACTTCCCGACCACCTACATCTCCGGCGGAAACGGCGACGGGCTGACCTGGTTGCAGTCCCTCCCGATGACGAAGCGCCTGCAGGAGCTCGACGTCGACGTCACCACGCAGTTCTGGCCCGCCGACCACGAACCGGCGCTGCCGCACGAGTACCAGTTCCACCTCGACATGCCCGATGCGCAGACCGCACTGCAGGCGACGATCGACTTCCTCGATGCGAAGACGACGCACCCCTGACGCCTGACCGATCGTTCAGGATATCCTCGGACATCATGAGCACAGATGCGGCAGCCGCCGACAACGAGCGCGCGCTCGAAGCCACGATCGTCACCGATCTCGCGGGGCGGATGACGTACGGCTCCTACCTCGAGCTCGACAGGCTGCTCGATGCGCAGCATCCGGTCAGCCGCCCGGAGCATCACGACGAGATGCTGTTCATCATCCAGCATCAGACGACCGAGCTCTGGTTGAAGCTGATGCTCCACGAACTGTCATCGGCCCGCGACCTGCTGGCGCAGGACGACCTGCGCGAAGCGCTCAAGCGCGTCGCGCGCATCAAGCGCATCCAGGACGTCATGACCCAGCAGTGGTCGGTGCTGGCGACCCTCACCCCGACCGAGTACGCGCAGTTCCGCGGTTCGCTCGGCAACTCGTCGGGATTCCAGTCGGTGCAGTACCGGGCGGTGGAGTTCGCGCTGGGCAACAAGAACGAGCGGATGCTGTCGGTGTTCGAGGACCACCCCTCGAACCTGGCGATGCTTCGCACCGAGTTCGAACGACCGACGCTGTACGACGAGTTCCTGCGATACGCGTCGCGCCGCGGCCTCCCGATCCCCGAGGAGATCATCGAGCGCGACGTCAGAGAGCCGTACAAACCGCATGCCTCGCTGGTGCCGGCGATCCGGGAGATCTACGAGGATCCGCGCACTCACTGGGACCTGTACGAGGCGTGCGAAGACCTCGTCGACCTCGAGGACGGCTTCCAGTTCTGGCGCTTCCGGCACCTGAAGACCGTCACGCGCACGATCGGCATGAAGCACGGCACGGGCGGCTCGAGCGGTGTCAGCTTTCTGCAGCGGGCGCTGGAGCTGACGTTCTTTCCCGAGCTCTACACCGTGCGCACCGAGATCGGGGCGTGATGAAACGGGTCGCCGGGGGCTTCGTGCTCGGCGCGTTCACCGACCACCACGTGCACCTGCAGCTCGTCGACCACGCGCTACTTGCCCAATCCGTGCTCGGTCGCGTCGTCGATCTGGGCGGCAACCCGGAGATTCTCGGCCAATTAGCGGCGTCGCCCCCGCATAACTCCGGCGTGTTCACGCAATCATCGCGCGCAGCGGCCGAATCCTCACCGATCGGCGAAAAAGCTCCGGAGTTGTACGGGCAAGGCGCACCAGACATCGCGTTCGCGGGGGCGTTCCTCACGCCACCCGGCGGCTACCCCTCGATGCGCGCATGGGCGCCGGAGGGGTCGTTCCGTGAGATCCCCGACGCGGATGCCGCGGCCGGAGCCGTCGCCGAGATGAAGACCGCCGGTGCCTCATGCATCAAGATCGCGAGCAATGCCACGGCCGGGCCGGTGTTCTCCGATCAGGTGGTGCGCACGATCATCGAGATCGCCGCAGCGCACAGTCTGCCCGTCGTCGCGCACGCCGAGGGCCGCGGCGAGGCGCAGCGGGTCGCACTGCTCGGGGTCGATGCGCTGGCACACGCGCCGTTCAGCGAGAGGCTCACCGATGATGAGATCGCCGCGCAGGCGGCATCCGTGCGGTGGGTCTCGACCCTCGCCATCCACGCGGGGCCCGCGTACGCGACCACTGTCGACAACGTCCGGCGCTTCCATGCGGCAGGCGGCGCCGTGCTCTACGGCACCGACATGGGCAACGGCCCCGTCCCCGTCGATCTGAGCGCACGCGAGATCGACGCCCTGCGCGAGGCCGGCCTCGACGACGACGATCTGATCCGTGTGCTCGCCCCGGTCTCCGAGGGAAGCCTGCTGTTCATCCCGGGCGATGCTCCGGACCCGCTCCTCGCCCGTCCGCTCACCCCTGCCGACCAGGAGTCCTGACATGACCGACCTCACCGCCGAAGCCCGTGATCTCGACCTGCGCGACCCGCTCGCCCCGCACCTCGATGCGTTCGTCGATGCACCGGGTGTCAGCGCGTACCTCGACGGCAACTCACTGGGTCGGCCGTTGCGCGCACTGCCGGAGCGGCTCACCACCTTCGTGCGCGAGGACTGGGGCACCCGCCTCATCCGCTCCTGGGATGAGCAGTGGATGGACCTGCCCACCGACCTCGGCGACCGCATCGGACGGATCGCTCTCGGCGCCGCCGCCGGCCAGACGGTCGTCGCCGAGTCGACGACCGTGCTGCTCTACAAGCTCATGCGCGCTGGGGTCTCCGCCCGCGCGGATCGCCGGGAGATCGTCATCGAGGAGGGCAACTTCCCCACCGACCGCTTCGTCGCAGAGGGGGTCGCCGCCGAGCACGGGATGACGCTGCGATGGCTCCGTCCCGACCCGGTCTCGGGCGTGCAGGCCCAGGATGTCACGGCCGCGGTCTCGGAGCGCACCGCCCTCGTCGTGCTCAGCCACGTCGACTACCGTTCCGGTGCGCTGGCCGACATGAAGGCGATCACGGATGCCGTGCACCGGTCGGGCGCGCTCATGCTGTGGGACCTGTGCCACTCGGTCGGCGTCATCCCGACCGACCTCGACGCGTGCGGTGTCGACATGGCTGTCGGATGCACCTATAAGTACCTGAACGGAGGTCCGGGGTCCGCCGCGTTCGCGTACGTCAGCGCCCGGCACCATTCACTGCTGCGCCAGCCGATCCAGGGCTGGATGGGGGCGGGAGACGTGTTCGCGATGGGGTCGGCCTACGCACCGGCCGACGGCATCCGCCAGTTCATCAGCGGCACGCCGCCGGTGCTGGGAATGATCGCGATGCAAGGCATGCTCGACCTGATCGAGGCGGCGACGATCGATGCCGTCCGTGAGAAGTCGAAGACCCTCACCGACCTCGTCGTGCGCGCGTTCGACGAGGAGCTCGCCCCGCGAGGCGTGCGCCTGCTCAGCCCGAGGGATGCCGCGCAGCGCGGCAGCCACGTGACGATCGGCCATCCGGACTTCGCAGACGTGACCAGGACGCTGTGGGCGGACGGCGTGATCCCCGACTTCCGCTTCCCCGACGGCATCCGCCTCGGGCTCTCGCCGCTGAGCACCTCGCATGCCGAGGCGCTCAGCGGCGTGCGCGCCGTGCGCGACGCGCTGGCGGGCTGAGGTCAGCCGGCGACACCCTTGAGGAATCCGGCGACGTTCTCCTGCAGACGCAGGATGCGCATCTCGCGTGCCGTCTCGCGATCGAAGCCCTCGTAGGCGAGCGGCGGCAGGAGCCGCACGTTGTGCGAGCAGCCGAACTCGGCGCACACCAGCGTGCCGATGGTGTCGCCCTTGCGGCCGGCAGCACCGGCCTTGCGGGCCGAATAGAGCTGCACGTCGTTGCGCAGCGCGACGTCTTCGCACCACGAGCACTGCGCGCGGGCGAGGACCCGCTGCTCGGCGCGCTGCAGGAGGACTCCGGTGAGCACGCCGTCGATGTCGGCGACGACGTACGCACGCCGCGCGAATTTCGGATCGGTCCACCCGAGGTAGTCGAGCCGGTCGAAGCCGATCTCGCCGAAACCGGCGGGAAGGGTCAGAGAAGAGACCTCTTTGCGGGAGGCGTTGATGAAGGATGCGCGGATCTCGCGCTCGTCGATGGGACGCATGATGCAGTGCTTTCTGAAACGGAGAAGGAAGGGGTAGGACGGATCGCCGGCGACGGGGGTTCCGTCTCCGGCGGATGCTCAGCCTCTGCCGCCGGCGCGCATCGCGCCTGCAGCCGCCTTCCGCGCCCCGAGGGCGCTCACCGATAACAGCACCCGGCGAGCTTACTCCTCGCGGCTGATCGTGTCGATGCGCGACGATGGACTGGTGAGGAAGACGATCAGCGCCGCGGCGTGTGCGGCGATGCTCGGGATCGCGCTGGCCGGTTGCACCCCTGACCCGACGTCGACGATCGATCCGCCGCCGACCGCCGCGGCGCCCGACTATCAACTGGGCGGCGCGTACGAACCGGCCGGCGCCGTCGGCATCGTGGTCCGCGACCGCACCGCCTCCCCCGCCGACGGCAGTTATTCGATCTGCTACGTGAACGCCTTCCAGACCCAGCCCGGCGAGCTCGAGGACTGGCCGGACGAACTGCTGCTGCACGCCGATGGCGCACCCGTGTTCGACCCAGACTGGCCAGACGAGGCTCTGGTCGACACCTCGACGCCCGAGCGGCGCGAGCAGATCGCCGAGCTCGTCATCACCTGGATCGACGGATGCGCCGACCACGGATTCGACGCCGTGGAGTTCGACAATCTCGACTCGTACTCCCGGTCGGGCGGCGCTCTGACGCTCGACGACAACGTCGCACTGGCCGAGACGCTGGTCGACGCGGCGCATCGCGCAGGACTCGCGGCCGGGCAGAAGAATGCCGCCGAGGATGCCGCGGCTCTGCACTCGCGCGCAGGATTCGACTTCGCGGTCACCGAGGAGTGCGCGGCCTACGCCGAATGCGACGCCTATGCCGCGGTGTACGGCGCGCACGTCATCGACATCGAGTACACCGATCAGCTGCCGCGGTCGTTCGCCGAGATGTGCGCGGACCCTTCGTCTCCTCGATCGATGGTCCTGCGCGATCGCGAACTGCTGCCGGCGGGCACCGACGGTCACGTGTTCGAGCCCTGCTGAATGTTTCGCCCGGTGACGCGCAGTTTCCTCCGCGCGTGACGGCGGACGTACTCTGGCTCAATCGCGTTCCAGAGTCAGGAGATCATCGTGTCCATCCCGCTGCAGCATCGTTCACCCCTCGAGGTGACGGAGCGTGCGGCGTGCATGTGCGACCACGGTGACGTCTGCTCCTCATTCGCCCCCGGGCATGCCCTGCACCTGATCCAGTCGCGCATGGCTGCGGCCACGCCCCTCGACTGGGCCGACGGGATCATCGAGCAGGCGGATGCCGCGGCGGGCACTCTGATCGTGCGCACGCTCGACGGCGATGCCGTCGCCGTGTGGAGCGCTGCGGGTGCCGCTCTCGAGGCGCCAGCGGGCACCCCGGTGGCGCTGCACCGCCGCTACAACGTACTCGCCGTCGGGCGCGTACGGTTCAACGTCGCCGTCTGACCCTTCGACAGGCTCAGGGGGCGGGTCAGGCCGCCATCATCATGTTCTTCATGTCCATGCAGGCGTCCATGCACGCCTTGCACGACTGAGCGCACATCTTGCAGACCTCGCTGTGGTCGGCGTGCTCCATGCAGGCATCCATGCACAACTGACACATCGCGATGCAGGCGTCGAGCATCGACATCATGGCCGCGGGGGTCATCCCCTGCATCCGCATCATCGAGCGCATCATCGTGTTGCACATGTCGGCGCAGTTCATGCACGCCGGCGCGCAGTCCATCATCTGCATCGAGCAGACGGTGCATGCCTGTTCGCACGCCGCGCACGCATCCATGCACGCCTGCATGACGGCCATGTCCATCTTCGCGTCCATGCCCGACATCGCCTTCATGTCCGCCGACATCGCGTTCATCATCATCGCGTCCATCAGTTCGCCTCGCTCTGCATCGTGGTCGAGCCGCAGAGCGACTCGGGCCTGGGAGAGCGGGCAGACCGCCCGCCTGAGGCCAGCGTAATCCCGTCGAGCGCGAACGTCGATGGGGACGGCCCGGCGTAGTCTCGAGATCGTGCCAGCCTTCTCCGCCCTGCAGCGACTCGTCATCACCATCGCGGTGCTCGCATCGTTCGTGACGTTCCTCGACGGCACCGTCGTGACGGTGGCGCTGCCGGCCATCAGCCGCGAGCTCGGCGGCGGGATCACGACCCAGCAATGGGTGGTGGACGCCTACCTCATCACCCTCAGCGCCCTGATCCTGCTGGCAGGGTCCCTCTCGGACGCATATGGGCGCGTACGCATCATGCGGATCGGATTGATCGCCTTCGGCGTCGCATCCATCGCCGTCGCAGCGGCACCCGAGCCGGTGACCCTCGTCCTCGCGCGCGCGCTGCAGGGGGCAGCGGGCGCTCTGCTCGTACCGAGCTCGCTCGCCCTCATCATGGCCACCATGCGCGGCGAGCTGCAGTCCCGTGCGATCGGGGTGTGGACCGCGTTCACCACGGGGGCGCAGATCGCAGGCCCTCTGCTCGGCGGCCTCTTCGTCGACCTGCTGTCGTGGCGCTTCGTGTTCGTGATCAACGTCATCCCGATCGGCATCACGCTCATGCTCCTCGCCCGTCTGCGGCTGCCGGATCATCCACGCGACCTGCGCGTGGACTGGTGGAGCGGGATACTCTGCGCCCTCGGCCTGGGCGCGGTCGTGTTCGCCCTCATCGAGCAGCCGAACCTCGGCTGGGGCTCACCGGCGATCTGGATCCCCGCTGCCGCAGGCGTCGCGCTGTTCACCTGGTTCCTGCTGCGGCAGCGCCGCTCGCGGGCACCGCTCATGCCGCTGTCGCTGTTCAGCGCGCGCAACTTCGCCTGGGGCAACCTCGCCACCCTCTTCATCTACGCCGCGCTCTCGCTCAACGGCTTCGTCATCGGCGTCTACCTGCAGGAGGGTGCGGGGCTCTCTGCGACCGCTGCGGGCATGGCGAGCCTGCCGATCACGATCCTGATGATCCTGCTCAGCTCGCAGGCCGGGGCATGGGCGGGAAGACTCGGACCCCGGCTGTTCATGACCGTCGGCCCCCTGCTCATGGCTGTCGGAGCCCTGCTGCTGCTCACCGTCGGCCACGACTTCAGCTACTGGTGGCAGGTGCTTCCGTCAATGATCGTGCTGGGCCTCGGCCTCTCGCTCACCGTCGCGCCGCTGACCTCGGCCGTGCTCGGCGCGATCGACGAGCAGCGCTCCGGCATCGCCTCCGCCGTCAACAACGCCATCTCGCGAGTGGCGGGCCTCATCGTCGTCGCCATGCTCTCCACGATCGTCGGCGGTGCACTCGATCTCGACGGGTTCCACAGCGCCGCGCTCGTGACCGCGGCGCTCATGGCGGCCGGTGGAATCGTGTCGTGGATCGGGATCCGCAGGGCCGCAGCACCCGTGATCCCCGACCCCGCCTGAAACGACTGATCAGGACTGCGGGAGGATCAACGATTTGAAGACCCCTGCGCGTCCTGCGGTATCGATCGCGGCAGCGCTCTCGGAGAGGGGGAACCGGCCCGAGATGAGCTCGTCGACGCGCACGCGACCGGAGGCGAGGAGTTCGATCGCGGTCGGGAAGCAGTTCGCGTAGCGGAAGACGCCGGTGATGAGCAGTTCCTTCTCCTGGATCCACGAGACAGGGATGTCGAGTCCTTCGGGACCGCCCATGCCGACCAGCACGGCCATGCCCGCAGGCGCCAGTCGCGAGATGCCGTCGCGGGCGGCCCTGACGTTCCCGGAGCACTCGATGTGCACATCGAATTCCGCGTCGTGAGCGGCGAGATCGGATGCGGCGATCGTGGCATCTGCACCGAGCTCCGCTGCGAGGCGCAGCTTCTCGGGGTCGACGTCCGTGACCGTGACGCTGCTGGCTCCGAAAGCACGAGCGGTCTGCGCCGTGAGCAGCCCCACCGGACCCGCACCCGTGACGAGCACGCGTGCGCCCGGTGCGACCCGCGCCTTCCGGCACGCCCAGACCGAGACCGCGAGAGGCTCGACGAGTGCACCGTGCTCGGTGGAGACGGCATCCGGAAGAACGAATGCGTAGTCGGCACGGATCGCGGCATACGTCTGGAGAGTGCCGTCGACGGGCGGCGTCGCATGGAAGACCACCTCGGCGCACAGGTTGTACCTGCCGGCACGGCACTGATCGCACTCCCCGCATGGGACGCCCGGTTCGACGGCGACGCGGTCGCCGACGGCGAGCGCGGTCACATCGGCGCCGAGCGCGACGACGGTGCCGGCTGTCTCGTGTCCGAGGATGAGCGGCGACTCCACGATGAACTGGCCGATCCGGCCATGGCGGTAGTAGTGCGCGTCGGATCCGCAGACCCCGACCGCCTCCACCCGGATGAGGACCTCGTCGGCGGCGGGCACCGGCACCGGCCGCTCTTCGAGCACGATGGTGCGCGGCTCGGTGAGGACGGCGGCACGGTTGGTCGATTCGTGTGGCATGAGTCGAGTCTAGGAATGCCCCATCGCGGCACGATAGCCACGGAGACACCTGTTAGTGATACTTTCTTGCGCCCTACCTTCGACTCATGAGATCGGGGCGACGATTGCACACCACTGATCGCGGTATCGTTGTCCCGACCACAGGAGTGCGCATGCGACGACTCGGAGGGCCCGCCCATCGCGAGGTCATCCCCCGCGACCCGGGTGCATCATTCCGATGGCATGAGCACGACTATCCGCACCCGCTCGCGAGGTGGAACCGTCACCCCGAGTACGAGATCCATCTCATCCGCCACGGCACAGGGCGCTACATCATCGGCGATGCGGTCGGTCCGTTCGGCCCGGGGCAACTCGTCCTGGTCGGATCCCACCTCCCCCACGACTGGATCAGCGATCTGCGGGCGGGCGACCGCATCGAGGGGCGCGACGTGGTGCTGCAGTTCGACCCGGCATGGTTCGCACGCCTCAAGGATGTCGTGCCCGAACTCGACGACTTCTCCGCGCTGCTCGCACGATCCGCGCGGGGCATCGAGTTCCTCGGGCAGACCGCGATCGACGGCGCCGAGATGATCCAGTCGATCGGCGCTCGGTCGGGCGCCGCGGCGATCGCAGATTTCCTCGCGCTGCTCACCACGCTCAGTCGCGCCCCCTCGGAAGACCTCCGCACTCTGAGTTCCGCGGGGATCGATCCGGGCGTCGGCGCAGCCGCCTCGGATGTCGTGGCATCCGCCGTCGACTACATCTTCGCCAACCTCGGCTCCGGGCCCCGGCTGTCCGTGGCCGCCGGGATCGCGAAGATGTCGGAATCGGCCTTCTCGCGGTACTTCAAGAACGCGAGCGGACAGACGTTCTCCGGCATGGTCACCCGCCTGCGCCTCACCCAGGCGTGCCGTCTGCTCGCGAGCACCGAGACGGCAGTCGCCCAGATCGCTCAGACCGTCGGCTACTCGAACCTGTCGAACTTCAACCGGCGCTTCCGCGATGAGTACGGCCTGACGCCGAGCGAGTACCGCCGGAGCCGCTCCCCGGAACCACCGGGTCAGCCGCCGAGCGCGCCGAGCAGCTCTACGAAGTGATCGAGATCGGCCTCCGACCAGGTGCGCAGCCGGTCGCCGATGCGCCCCTCGTAGCGCGCGCGGGCGATCGCCACCCGCTCCTGCGCGAGGTCGGTGGCGACCAGGATCCTGGCACGCCGATCATCGGGATCGGGAACGCTCTCGACCAGGCCCCATTCCTTGAGCTGGCGGACGTGGCGGCTCACCGCGGATTTGTCGGTCTGGAGGCGTTCGATGATGGCACCGGCCGAGGTCGCCTTGCCCGTCGCGATCGAGCTGAGCACCTGGTAGCCGAGCGGCTGCAGCTCAGGATGCACCGTGATCGCCGCCTCTCGCCAGCCGACGCGGATCCGGGCGAACAGCCGACCGAGCTCCTGCTCGACCCTGGTGACCGCCTCGTCCAGGCGCGGGTCATCGGAATCGCTGCTCATACTCGCCAGTGTACGGCGAAGCCCCGCCACCGGATCCGGTGGCGGGGCTCATCCCGACCGTGCGTCACACCTCGGAGAGGAGGCGGAACACCTTCGACGCCGCCACGATCTCGTCCGCGGTCAGCTCGTCGAGGACGACGCGCAGACGATTCGCGTGGTCTCCCCTGATCTCGGCCAGGGCCGCGCTCGCCTTGGCCGTCGCCGTCAGCACCCGCAACCGCCCGTCGAGCTCGTCGGCACGTGATTCGACAAGGCCGAAGTCCTCCAGCATCCGCACCTGACGGCTCACGACCGACTTGTCGATCTCGAAGGCGTCTGCGAGCTGGTGCGCATTCGCGCTGCCGACCCTGGCGATGTACATCAGCAGCTTGTACCCGGCCGGCTGCAACTGCGGGTCGATCCGTGCGGCGGCATCTCTCCACTGCGTCCGCGCTCGCGCGAACAGCAGATTCAGATGCCCCTGGAACTCGACGAGCGCGTGGTCGACGTCGCCTCCCAGCGCCGCCTCGCGAGGCATCTCAGCGCTCGTCGTCACGATCTTCTCGCTCGAGAACCGTCACCGACCCGGTGCTCGATGCCACCGTTCCGGTGCCGGCGAGGCGGATCGTGCCGGTCGATGTGTTCGCCCCGAACTCGGCCTCGGCGACCTCGATCGCCGATTCCTCGGCCTGATCGCGAAGCTGCTCTGCAGCGTTCTTCGTCGACAGCGGCTTGTTCTTGATGAACGCGATCGCGATGATGCCCAGCACCGCCAGCGGAATCGCGATGATGAACGCATCCGCGATGCCATGACCGTACGCGGACTCCACGATGGTCCTGATCGTCTCCGGCAGGTCGCCCACCTTGGGAACATCGCCGGAGCCGAGGTGCTTGAGCGCCTCGAGCTCTTCCGGTGTCGACGGAGTGAAGCCCTTCATCCCGTCAGTGATGTAGGTGCCGACGCTGGTCGAGAGCACGGACCCCATGACGGTGACGCCGATCGTGCCCGCGATCGTCCGGAAGAAGTTGACGTTCGACGATGCCGCTCCCAGCTGCGCGGGAGGGGTGTCGTTCTGCACGATGAGCGTGAGGTTCTGCATGACCATGCCGAGGCCGGCGCCGAGCACGAACATGTAGAGCGCGACGAGCGGGAACGGGGTGTCGTAGCGGAGCATGGACATCAGCGTGACGCCGACCGTGGCGAGCACCGAGCCCGTCAGCATCCATCCCTTCCACTTGCCGAACCGGCTCACGAGCTGACCGATGACGATCGAGGCGCCCATCTGACCGATGATCATCGGGATCGTCATGAGCCCGGACTCGGTGGGCGTGGCGCCGCGAGCGAGCTGGAAGTACTGCGCGAGGAACACCGAGGTGGCGAACATCGAGACGCCGATGGCGATCGATGCGATGACCGAGAGCGTGAAGGTGCGGTTGCGGAACAGCGACATCGGCACGATCGGCTCTTTCACGAAGAACTCGACGGCGATGAATGCAGCGATCGCGAGACCGGCGATGATCGCGAGAGTCCAGCTGGTCGAAGAGTCCCACTCGAACTGCGAGCCGCCCATCGAGACCCAGATCAGCAGGGTCGAGACGCCGACCGCGAGCAGCACGATGCCGAAGTAGTCGATCGACACCTTCGCCTTCTGCGGCTTGGGCAGGTGCAGGGTGAACTGAAGAAGCACGATCGCGATGATCGCGAACGGAACGCCGACGAAGAAGTTCCATCGCCAGCCCAGCGTGTCGGTGATGAAGCCGCCGAGCAGCGGACCACCGATCGTGCCGAGCGCCATGATGCCTCCGACGACGCCCATGTACTTGCCGCGCTCACGCGGCGAGATGATGAGGGCCACGGCGATCATCACGAGCGACATGAGTCCGCCGACGCCGATGCCCTGGATGACGCGCACGGCGATGAGCATGTTCGTGTCGGTCGAGAACCCGGCGATCACCGTGCCGACGGTGAAGAGGATCAGCGAGATCTGCACGAGGATCTTGCGATCGACGAGGTCGGCGAGCTTTCCCCAGATCGGGGTGGAGACCGCCGTCGCCAGCAGGCTCGCGGTGATGACCCAGGTGTACTGGGACTGCGTGCCGCCCAGGTCGGCGATGATGACCGGCAACGACGTGGAGACGATGGTTCCGGAGAGAACCGCGACGAACATGCCGACGATGAGGCCGGAGATCGCGGTGAAGACCTCGCGGGCTGAGCGCTTGGTCTCAGTCGCGGTGGGAGTGGTGGGGGTCAAGTTGAAATGCTCCTGGGGTTGAAAGTTGATCGACGTCAACTATACATCCATAGTTGCTGAATCACAACTATTGCCTCAGATCAACCGAATACGGCTCGGGGTGATGACGAGCCGGGTGATGCCAGGGGTGAAGTTTCCGCGGGAACACGACGCGGTGAGCGGGCAGTCGCAAGGCTGGCCGCATAACCGTCACCTCTTAGAAAGCACCCGTGACATGACTACCGAAAGCAACGTCCGCGACACCGCGACCAATGGCATCCGCACCGCCCTGGGCGTGAGCGCCCTGCTGGCGCTCGTCGTCGGAATCCTCATCCTCGTCTGGCCGGGAAAGACGGCGGCCGTCGTCGCGGCGATCATCGCGATCTACGCCATCGTCGTCGGCGTCGTGTACGGATGCATCGGCATCTTCAGCAAGACGATGCGCGCATGGCCGCGCGTCGGCCACATCGTCCTCGGCATCCTGTTCATCGTCGCCGGGATCATCGCCTTCATGAACCTCTCTCTCACGACAGAGGTGCTGGCCGTCCTGCTCAGCGTCCTCGTCGGCGTCATGTGGATCGTCGAAGGCATCGTGGCGCTGTCCGCCCTCGGAGGAACCAGCTCGAAGGCCTGGACGATCTTCTTCGCGATCCTCAGCATCATCGCCGGTGTCGTGCTGCTGTTCTCGCCGCTGTGGGGCGCGCTCGTGCTGTGGTGGCTGCTGGGCATCTCGCTCGTCGTGCTCGGAATCCTCAACGCGATCCGCGCATTCCGCTTCGGACGGAGCTGATCTGCGATGACGGTGCGCGTCGATGGCTGCTACAACTTCCGCGACACCGCGGGAGCGCCCCTCGCATCCGGAGGCACGACGCGCACCGGAGTCCTGTACCGCTCGGATGCCCTGTCCGCGCTGACGCCGGAGGGTCTCGAGGACCTCGCGAACACGCGCGTCGGGGTCATCGTCGACTTCCGCACCGCCGATGAGCGCAACGCGGCACCGGACCGCGTCCCGACGACGCGCCCGTTCCGCACGGTGCAGCTGTCGTTCCTCGAGGGCGCGATGGCCGACATGATGAAGAAGCTCCAGGGCGGGGCGGGATCACCGACTCCGCAGCAGCGGGAAGCCGCCATGAGCGCGATACCGACACTGGCCGACCTCTACATCGGGATGCTCCAGGGCGGCGCCGCATCGTTCGCCCAGGTCGCCCGGCTCATCGCCGAGGGCGATGACAGCGGGCCCAGCGGCGTGCTCGTGCACTGCACCGCGGGCAAGGACCGCACGGGCGTCGCCACCGCTCTCATGCTCGACGCGGCAGGCGTCGAGCGATCCGCCGTCGTCGCCGACTACGCCGCATCGCAGGCGAACCTCGCCGGCCCATGGGCCGAGGGGATGCTGCACATGGTCGCATCCTTCGGCATCCCCCTGACTCCCCGGCTGCAGACCCTCGTCACCGGCACCCCGCCGGAGGCGATCGAGGCCGCTCTGGACTGGGTCGACAGCCAGGCCGGCGGCAGCATGGAGTACCTGCGCTCCGGCGGGCTCACCGACGACGAAGCGGCGGCTCTGCGCAGGCGCTTCACCGGATGATCAGGACCGGGTGATCATGCCCGGGCTCACTGCCCGGCATCGGCCGCGTCCGGCACAGCCGGCGCGGGGGCGTCCTCGGCCTTCGCGAGCGAGAACACTCCGCCGATGGCGACGGCACCGGCGAGGATGAAGACGATCACCGCCCAGATCGGCGCACCGCTCGCCTCCCCCAGGATCGTGATCCCCAGCACCACGGCGACAGCGGGGTCGATCACGGTGAGTCCTGCCACGACCACTTCAGGTCGATTCTCGGCGTGCGCGCGCTGGACGAAGTAGATCGACAGGGCGCCTGCCACCCCGATCCCGACGATGCACATCAGCGTCAGCAGGTCGGTCAGGTCGAAGGCGAACGACTTCTTGCGCAGCAGCGACTGCACGCGCATGATCACCGTCTTGCCGAGTGTGGCCACGAACGCCGAGTAGGTTCCGCCGAGGATCACCCACGCCAGCGCGGGCACCCTGCGACGACGCCCGAGCACGAGCAGCGTGCCCGTGATCAGCAGCACGCTGCCGAGCACGATCAGCACCGCGATCAGCTGCACATCGGTGATGGCGTGCTGCGTGCTCACGAGGGCCGCGACCGTCACGAACACCGCGACGCCGAGCACGCAGATCAGGATCGAGCGCACCACCGCGGCCGCGGGCTTCCGCTTCGCGATGAGGGATGTCAGCAGCACGGTGAAGACGAGGGCCGTGACGCCGATCGGCTGCACCACCATGAGCGGCGCGAAGCTCAGACTGCCCATCTGCAGCAGGATCGACAGGAGCAGCACCAGCGATCCGCCCAGCCAGAACCGGTTGCGGATGAGCTGGATGATCTTCGCGTCGTCCATCCCTCGCGCGACGCGCTGCTCCATCAGGCGCACGCCGTGCCCCTGCCAGAGGTTCCCGATCGACAGCGCGAGCGCAGAGCACACCGCCAGGGCGATTCCTGCCAGTGGGATCGAGCCGATGTCCATGACTACTCCTCGCTCTCGCGGCGGAGCTCGATGCTGATCTCGTACGCGTCGAGTTCGGCGAGAACGTATCGGAGCGCACTCGTCGTGTGCCGCCCGGAGCGTCCGAGCTCATGAAGGCGGGTGCGCATCACGCCGATCTGCGCGAGCTCGAAGTCGAGCGCATCTGCGGCATCCACCCCCTCAGGGAGGTCGGGAGGGGTGAAGATCCAGGCCCGAGGGAGGGCGTACATCTCGTCGCTGAAGGGCTGCGCATCCTTCCCGACGAGCGCGTGGTGTCTGCTGGCCTCATGCGCGGCCTTGCGGAGCTCGCGATCGATCTGACGGACCTCTTCGCGCGGCGGACCATCGGCGCCGGCACGGCGCAACCCGAGCACACGCGCCAGAACGGGGAGCGTGAGTCCCTGCAGCATGAGACTGCCCGCCGCCACGACGAAAGCGATGAAGACGAGCAGGTCGCGCTGAGGGGTGTCCTCAGGGAGCGTCTGCGCTGCCGCCAGCGTGACCGCACCGCGCATTCCGGCCCAGATGATGATCGTGTTGTGACGCCAGGTCAGCGGCGACGCATCGAAGTAGTCCAGATCCGCGCGCTTCTTCCTGACATGCCGTTCGCTCCGGTTCCTCCCGCCGTCGATCTGCTCGCGAGCGACCTTCTTCGCGTGCGCGGACTGCAGGCTGAGCATCGGGATGACGTAGACGGCGCGGATGACCATCAGCACGACGAAAGCCAGCGTCGCGAGGCCGAGCCCGCGCAGCAGACGCTCGCCGGCATCGACGTTGCTCTGCACGATCCCGTAGAGCTCGAGCCCCATCGTCAGGAAGATGGCGCCCTCGAGGAGGAACTCGATCGTCTGCCAGTTGAGCTTGTCGGACACGCGCTGCTCCGGCGTCAGCCAGCGCAGGGCTCCCTGCCCGCACACGAGGCCCGCGACCACGGCCGCGACCAGTCCCGAGCCGCCGAGCGCCTCCGTCGGCAGGTAGGCGAGATACGGGACGGTGAGCCCGATCGCGGTGTTGGCGGTCGAACTGCTGACCCACGCCCGGAGTCTGAGCGCGATCATCCCGATCACTGCGCCGACCAGAAGCGCCGCCAGCACCGACCAGACGAATGAGGCGAGCGTCGTGAGGAACGAGAAACCCGCGGCGACCGCGACGAGCGCGGTGCGCAGAACGACCAGCGCGGTGGCGTCGTTGAGCAGGCTCTCGCCCTCGAGGACCGTGACGACGCGGCGAGGAACGCCGAGTCGGCGGACGACCGAGGTCGCCACGGCATCCGTCGGACTCAGGATCGCCCCCAGGGCGACCGCCAAGGGGAATCCGATCTCCGGCATCACCAGGAAGAAGACGAGCCCGAGCACCAGGGAGCTGATGATCACCAGCAGCACGGACAGCCCGCCGATCGCCGCCAGATCACGCCGGAACTCGATCGCCGGAGCCGACACCGCCGCCGAGTACAGCAGCGGCGGCAGCACGCCGACGAGGATGATCTGGGGAGAGATCGCGATCGCGGAGACCGCAGGGATCAGACTGATCCCCAACCCGATCGCGACGAGGATCAGCGGGCCTGCGACTCCGATCCACTTCGAGAGCGTGTTGGCCAGAACGATGATCAGCACGCCGGCGATCACCGCCATCAGCATCTCGGTCGACATGATCAGCTCCCCGGCAGCTTCCGGCGGACCGCGTGGACGGCTTCGCCCGTTCTCTCGCGCGCGCGGAGCGCGAGCGCGGAGTCTCCGCAGAACCAGCCGACCACGATCACGACGAGTCCGAGACCGAACAACCACCAGGCCGCCGATCGGATGCCGCCGATGATGTGGTCGTACATCACGGCGAGCGCCTCGGGTGCAAGTCCCATCCCGGCAGCAGCAGCCGGGATCATGCTCGCCCCGATCATGAGTGCGAGTCCGAGCACCCCGCATCCGACCGCGACGCCGATCCCGGCCCCGACGGTGGCAGTGCTTCTGCGGCGTGCGACCCCGATTCCCACGGCGAACAGGGCGAGCACGAGGAACGGCATCCACCCGCCGATCACATCGACCAGCGCATAGCTCGTGCGCAGCGTGACCAGTGCCTGCGCGTCGCCGACCTCGATCGAGCGATCGATCGCGGGGATGAGCGCGGCCACGCCGACTCCGCGGTCGACGAGCATCTCCTTGACGTTCTCGATGAGCGGCCCAACCTCGACGACGATCGAGTTCTTCGTGATGACGACGATGCCGCCACCGCTCGACGTCGACGCGAACGTGAGCGCGCGATGCGCGCCGTGCAGGCTCCCGCTCCACACGGCGGAGAACGTCTCGGATGCGACGGCCCGTGTCACGGCGGATTCGACGATGCTGCGCATCCCCTCGGCCGCCGGTTGGCGCAGCAGGTCGAGCGCGTTGGAAGCACGGGACGGGAGCCCGAGGTCCGCGATGCCGTCGAACACATCATCGGTGAGGCCCACGAAGTCGACGTTCGCGTTCACCGCCGCCATCGTCTCGTCGACGATGAGCTCCTGCACCGCCGCCTCATCCATGAGCGGCGCGAACACCGAGACGAAGGCGTCCTCATCGACGAGCTGCACACGCGCCCACGCGCCCACGATCGACAGCGGCAGCAGCACGGATGCGAGCACGAGCGCCACCGCGGAGACCACGCCGCGCCACCGGCCGCCGCTGATCGTGCGCGCATCCGTCGCCGCGCGCAGCTCGGCGTTCTCTGCCTCCAGCTCATCCACGCGGCGGGCGAGCGCGGCGGCACTGGTCGAATCGGTCACCGCGTCCACCCGGGCGTCGCGCTCAGACGGCCGCATCGGCGACGGCCCGCTTGCGACGGTCCCACTGCGGCAGAACGATGAACGAGGTGAGGAAGAAGCAGATCGCACCGATGAAGGTGCCGTAGTTCGCGATGCTGGAGTTGATGACGTGCCCACCGGGCAGGATGAACGCTCCCACCGCGGAGATGCCGAACGCGACGCAGCCGATGAAGTTGATCATCACCGACCACCACGCCCGCTTCGTGACATCCCAGTGCCGTGCGGCGTGCGCGTAGGCGGTGAACGCGAGAGCGCCGCTCACGAGGAAGCCGACCGAGCCGCCGGCATCCGGATTCCACACGAACCTCTCCTGCGACGTGGTCGAATGAGCATAGAGAGCGGCGGTCGTGCTGACGTTGAACATCAGGGTGCCGAACGACTGCGTCGCAGCCGACAGCCACTCGGCGCGGACCATGCGTCCTGGCGCGTACGACACCGGGACCGAGATCGCGCCGCTGAGGAAGAGCTGGATCAGCCCCGCCGCCGTGAAGAACCAGGCGCCGATGAAGCAGAGCAGGTTCGCGATCGTGCTGCCCATGAGCTCGTTCAACCCCGGGGTGGAGCTGATGGCGAAGAAGGACGACCCGATCATGAAGCCCCAGCACTGCTTCGTGACGGTGGGGACGAACGCACGGTACGGGTGGCGCTTCGCAGTCGTGGCGGTAGTCATGTCCACGATCTCCTTCGGTGTTCTGCCGATATCATCGGCGTTGCGGAACGGAGGCGGGGAGGACGCCCGACAGACGTCCTCCCCGCCCGCGACGCGGATCAGTGGTGGAAGTGCGTGCCCTGCGTGGCCTCACGCGGCAGCGGCGCCTTCAGGGAATCGAGGAAGACCACTTCTCCCTTGATGTCCGCCAGGAGCGCCGTGGCGAGGTCCTTGCTGAGGCCGACCTTCACGACGATGCGCTGCAGCACCATGTCGGACAGGTCATCCGCCATCGGGTACGCCGGGACGAGCCAGCCCTTCATGCGGAGCCGGTCAGCCAGGTCGTAGAGATCCCAGTTCTTGGTGTGCCCGTCCTTCAGGATCCAGGCGAACACCGGAATCGTGTCGCCCTTGCTCACCAGCTCGAACGGACCGATCTTCTCGATCTCGGACGAGAGGTAGGTGGCGACGTCGATCGAGTTCTGCTGGATCGCGCGGTAGCCCTCGCGACCGAGGCGCAGGAACTGGTAGTACTGCAGCAGCACCTGAGCACCGGGACGCGAGAAGTTCAGCGCGAGGGTCGGCATGTCGCCACCGAGGTAGCTGACGTGGAAGATAAGGCTCTCGGGCATGACGGCCTTGCTGCGCCAGACGACCCAGCCGACACCGGGGTACACGAGGCCGTACTTGTGGCCCGAGGTGCTGATCGAGTTGACGCGGTCGATCTGGAAGTCCCAGGCCAGGTCGGGCTGGCAGAACGGCGCGACCATCGCACCGGATGCGCCGTCGACGTGGATCTTGACGTCGAGCCCGGTGCTGGCCTGGATCTCGTCGAGCTTCTTCGCGATCGCCTCGACGGGCTCGTAGGCCCCCGTGAAGGTCTGTCCGAGGATCGCGACGACGCCGATGGTGTTCTCATCGACGTACTTCTCGAGCTCGAAACCGTCGAGCACCATGTGGTCGCGGGTGACGGGGACGTAGCGGGCCTCGATGTCCCAGTAGTTGCAGAACTTCTCCCACACGACCTGGACGGCGGCCGACATGATGAGGTTCGGCTTGTCGGTCGACTTCCCCTCCGCCTTGCGCTTCTCCTGCCACAGGCGCTTGAGCGCGAGGCCGCCGAGCATGCAGGCCTCAGAGGAGCCGATGGTCGAGGTGCCGATCGTGTCCGACTTATCCGGCACGTTCCACAGCTCGGCGAGCATGCGCCAGCAGCGGTCCTCGATCGCTGCCGTCGCCGGGTACTCGTCCTTGTCGATCATGTTCTTGTCGGCGGCCTCGGCGTAGAGCTTCTTCGCCTCGTCGTCCATCCAGGTGGTGACGAAGGTGGCGAGGTTCAGTCGCGAGTTCCCGTCGAGGATGGCCTCGTCATGGACGATCTGATACGCCGTCTCCGGCAGACTCGACTCCTCGGGGATGGAGAACTTGTCGAACTCCGTCGCCTCTCCCGGGCGGACGAATACCGGGTTCAGGCTGAGAGTGGGGTCGATGTTCGTCGTCTGACGGGCTCTGCTGGTGTTGATGCTCACGGTGTCTCCAGTCGTTGTCAATGCATCGGATTGGGTAGGTGGGTGGTGCGGGTGGATCTGCTTACGACATCCCCCCTAAACCTCGATCGGGGGATAGAGGCGGTCCATGTTGTACTGCCGGTTGCGGCGGGCGGCCCACGTCGAGATGGCGACGAACGCGATCGTCAGACACGCGATCACGGCGATGGACGACCACAGACGCGAGTCCACGCCCCCGACGATCAGCTGACGGAGCCCGGTGACCGTGTACGTCATCGGATCGAACGGATGCATGACCTGGAACGGCGTCGAGGTCACCGGAACCGGATAGATGCCGCCGGCGGAGGTGAGCATGATCATGAGGAACACCAGCGTGATCACGCGTCCCACCGCAGGCCCGAACAGTGCGTTGAACATCTGGATCAGCGACAGGAACAGCGCCACCATCAGGATCATGAAGCCCAGCGTCGCTGTCGGATGCACCGGTTTCAGGCCGAGCCCGAAGTACAGCACGCCCCACAGCAGCACCGCCTGCAGGATTCCGACGAAGAGCGTCGGCACGTAGGAGGCGAGCACGACGCGGAACGAGCCGAGGCCCTGTGCGAGCGGCCGCGCCTGGAGCGGCGTGAACAGCATCCATGCGATCAGCGACCCGACGAACAGTCCCAGCCCGATGAAGAACGGCGCGAAGCCGTAGGCGAAGGTCTTGGCCTCGTTGTTGGTGACCTCCTTGAGCGTGACCGGCTCGGCCAGCGCCTTGATGAAGTTGCCCTGCTGCTCGTCATCCCATGACGGGATCATCTGCAGCCCCTCATCGACGGCGTCTGCGAGCTGGTCGGTTCCCGCCGCCAGCAGTGGAGTGCCCGCCGCGAGCTGGTCGGCTCCGTCACTGGCCGTCACCAGTCCTGCGGACAGTTCGTCCGCGCCTGCGCGCAGCTCCCCCGCCTTCGAACGCACGTCGGCGAGTCCGCGCTGGATCCCGCCGTTCTCGACGGAGCGCAGGATCACGCTCACGCGGCTGCTCGGGTCGTCGAGCTCTGCGGCCAGGAGGTCGACATCCTCATGGATGGCGTCGAACGTCGTCCGCAGGTCCTGAGCGACCCAGTTCGCCGCGATCTCATCGCGCACATCGGCGAGACGGATCGAGATGTCCTTCTGGACCTCATCGCCGGCGGCGAGCTCGTCGATGATCGCGTCGAGTCTTCCGACGGCGGCATCCCTCGCCGCCGCGATCCTGTCGAGAGCGGCCGCGGCCTCGTCGGCGTTCGCGGAGACCCGTCCGACGATCTGACGCAGCTCGGTTCCGGTGAGCCCTTCGCTGGCGACGATGCTCTCCGCACGGTCCACCGCACTGTCGACGGCGTCGTCGAGTTCGTCGATCGCGTCGGAGAGGGTGGCAGAGCCGTCCTTCAGCTCGACGAGACCACCGGCGAGCGTCTGCGTACCGCTGTTCGCCTGCTGCATCCCGGTGTTGAGCTCATCGACCTGCGCCGCGGCCGCCTTGAGCTTGGGAATGGTCCCCTCGGCGACGCCGAGCACCGTCTCGAAGATCTGCTCGCCGACCTGCGCGGTGACCTGGTTGATGACCTCTTCGGCGGCATCCTGACCGATCACCGTCGACAGATAGTTGTTGGCGTCGTTGTACGTGAAGATCAGGGTCGCCTGCTCGGCGTCCGAGGATGCGGCGGAGGTGACCGACTCGCTGAAGTTCTCGGGGATCGTGATCGTGAACGCGAAGCGCCCGTGCGCGAGCCCGTCGACGCCCTCCTTCTCGCTGACCTCGTGCAGATCGAGCTGCTTCGACTCGATGAGCCCGGAGACGACATCCGCACCGGCTTCGGTGCGTTCGCCGTCGACGACCGCACCCCTGTCGAGGTTCATGATTCCGACGGGGAGCTTGTCGACCTCCCCGAACGGGTTCCAGAACGCCCACAGATAGAGCGCGCAGTACATGAGCGGCATGATGATGATGACGACGAGCGCCAGCCGCGGCATCCGCCCCCGGTAGTACCGCTTGAAGTCGCTCCCCGGCGAGAATGCGGCGATCATTGCGCAGCGACTTCCTGCTCGAGGACCGCGAATTCTTGGTCGGTGAGGTTCGGCACCCGGATGGCCTCGCGCACCCCGCTGTCCGCACTGACCCCGTTGACGTCCGCGGTGATGACCGTCTGCTCGCGACCGAGCGCGACGAGTCGTTCGAGCACGATGCGCGATCCCTTGATCCCGTGCAGGTTGTCGACACCGCCGACGACGAGGATCTCCGGCTTGCGGACGTTCGCGACAGCGATGCGGAAGAGGGCGGCAGTGACCTCGGGGAGCTCCTCGACCATCGCATCCATCGTCGGCAGCGAGTAGTCGCCGAACACCGGCCGGCAGATCCGCTCGAGGTCCTCCTCGGTCGCCTGCGGCACCCACTTGTACCAGGGCGCGGACCAGCGGACGCGTTCGGTCACGATGTCGTGCACCCTGATCGTCTGGGTGATGCCGTCGACCTCGTTGATGTTCGCGATCGCGGAGTTGTTGAAGAGGTGATGGGCGTCGTTGGTGCGCCCGAACGCCGTCAGCGCTCCGGATGACAGCTTCATGCGTCCGGCGAGCGTGAGGAGGAGCGACGTGCGCCCCCGGCCTCCGGAGCCGACGAGCACGGTCACACCGCCTCGCCGGATCGTCAGGTCGACGGGACCGTAGATGTGCCCCCAGGATGCTTCGACGCTGACGCCCCGCGCATCGATGAGCACGTCGCCATCAGCGATCTCCTCGCGCCCGGCCCGCACGGCTGTTCGACCGACGACCGTGGTGTCGCTCTCATCCTCGTTCACGTGATTCCCCTTCGATCCGATGCTCGGGTGCGCTTCGTCGTCTCTGCGACTCAGAGCGCATCCTTGATCAGCTGCCCGTTCTTGATGATGAGCGGGAAGTTCGTCTCCGGATCCGCGATCACCGAGAGGTCCGTGAGGGGGTCTCCGTCGACGAGGATCATGTCGGCCCAGGCGCCCTCGGCGATGACGCCGAGGCGTCCTTCCTGATACGTATTGCGCTCGCCCGCCATCGAGAACAGCGCGGCATTGCCCGAGGTGAGCATCTTGAGCGCCTCCGCGTTGGTGTAGAACTCGCTGAGCCTCGCCGCCATCTCGCTCTGACGTGCCGCTGCCTTCGGCTCGAGCAGCAGGTCGGTGCCCCACGCCGTCTTCACTCCGTGCTTCTTCGCCCATTCGTAGACCTGCACAGTGCCCTGGCAGATCTCGGAGTTCTTCGCAGCGCGGGCGGGATCGGGGTAGTGGTGATCCTCTTCGGCGAACGGCTGCATCGAGAGCCAGACCTCTTTCTCGCCGATGCGTCGGACCGTCGCCTCGTCGGCGAGGTGACCGTGCTCGATGGATCTCACACCGGCGTCGAGCGCGCGCGCGATCCCGGCCGGTGTGTACACGTGGGTGGCGACGTACGTGCCGTAGTCCGTCGCCGCCTGCACGGCGGCGGTGATCTCGTCCGGCGTGTACTGGAGCGTGTTCAGCGGGTCGTACATGGATGCCGCTCCTCCGCCGAGGGTCAGCTTGATCTGCGTCGCGCCCATTCGCAATTGCTCACGGACAGCGGCGAGCACCCGCGGAACGCCATCCGCGACGCGGGTGAAATGAATTTCCTCACCACGACTCGGTTTTCCGCCGAATTCCTCCGGCACGTCATAAACGAACGCGAAATCCGCATGTCCCGATGTCTGAGAGATCATCGCCTGACTGGGAAAGATGCGCGGACCTTCGAAGACCCCGCGATCGATGAGCGATTTCACCGGCGCGGTATCGCCGCCCATGTCGCGCACCGTCGTGAACCCGCGCAGCAGCATGTTCTTCGCCTCGGCGATCGTGTTCCCGTAGATGGCGCCGGTGGGCCCCTGCATCAGATCGAACATGTCATTCGCGTTGCCCATGAGATGCACGTGGGCGTCCGTCAGCCCTGGCATCAGGAACCGGCCCGCACCGTCGACCTCCCGGACGTTCTCAGAATCACCGCCGGCGACAGGAGAGGTGGAGACGCCGACGACATGCGGCCCCTCGATGAGCACGTCGACGTTCTCGGCCGCACTGTCTGCGATGCCGTCGAACAGTCGAACGTTGCGGATGATGATCCGGTTCGGAATCTGAGAAACCTGGGTCATACGGTGACCCTACGTCGGACCTCGCGCGGCCCGGCAAGCCCCGACGGAGAATTCCTCCGATATATCACCCGCATTCACCCTCCCTCATCACCCGCCCTTCACCCGGGTCAGGAGCGAATATCGGCCGTGAATAATCGGAAACAACTTGACCCGGGTGAAATTGCTATAGAGTCCGAGTCATATACAGGTGTATCCGAACGAGGAGATTCAGATGACTGAGCCGCAGAAGTCGTCCTATGGAAAAGCCATCATCGCCATCGTCATCGCGATCGCGGCGCTCGCCTTCGTGTTCTCGAATGTCGGTCCCGCGACACTCCACTTCCTCTTCATGAAGTTCACCATGCCGGCCTGGGGATGGTTCCTCGCGGTCCTTGTCGCGGGCGTCGTGATCGGCTCCCTGTTCCCGTGGTTCCGACCACGCAAACGCCAATAGGGCACATCGAGCAGTTGTATTCGCAAGGGGGGACGGATGCATGAATTTTCACGACTCGGACAAGGCGATCGAAGATCTCGAACGAGCAGTCGCCTCACGCCGGCCGGAAGTGATCGCCGACACGGCGACGCTCAACATCTGGCCGCTCTACAGTCTGCATAACGCTGCGCTCATCTCGGCAGTGAAGGCGCTGCCGAGCTCGGTGCTCGACCGGCGGCCCATTCTGAAGATCATCCACCCGCTCACCCCGGTGCTCGCGCGGACGAACCGGCCGTTCAAGCCGCTCGTGACCGCGGAGACCGCTCGAGGGATGAGTCCCGCCGAGCTCGACGTCATGACGCTCGTGCAGATGGTCGGGTTCCGCTTCAGCGGTGACGTATCCGCTTCGCTGATCTACGCGAAACGGCTCGAGGACCGGATCACGCAGACCCGGGTCGAGTCGAGGGAGCGCGCCGACGGTCCGCTGTGGTTCTATCACTTCCACATCGGCTCGACCTACCTCACCGCCGGAGACTTCACCCAGGCGCTGCTCCAGTTCGCGACGGCCCGCCAACTCGGCCGGCTCTCCGGCCAGCGGGATGCCGAGCGGCTGATCCTGGGGCGCATGGCTCTCTCGCACGCGTTGCGCGGGTCTCTGGTGGATGCGGAGAACGCGCTCGGCGAGCTCGCGACTCTCCCAGAACCCACGCCCGTGCATCGCGACGCCTGCATCATGACGGTGCGGGCCGCCGCGGCCATCATCGCGGTGGATCAGATGACCGACACCGCAGAGGATCTCCTGCCCGGCCTCGACCCCTACGACAGCATCCTGCTGACGTGGCCGGAGGCCCTGCTCGCACGAACCCGTTGGCTGATCGCGACCCATCGCCCCGACGAGGCGCTCGAAGCGATCCGGTTGGCGCGGGACGCGCACCCTGTGCAGCACGGCGCCTTCGCGAACGACGTCATCAATTCGACGTCGATCGAGGCGCTCACGGATCTGGGCGAGACCACGGCTGCTCGCCGCGTCGCTGACACCCACGGCGAGTGCGGTGCCCTGACGCGGCTCGCCGTGATCCGGCTCGCGCTCACCGAATCGCGTCTGGATGCCGCAGCCAAGGGCATCGTGCGGCTCCGGCGCGATGAAGACCTCGCGCCGGGGCATCGCACGCAGCTGGTGCTGCTGGATGCCTGGCTCGAGATGCAGCGGACCGGGAGCCTCGACAGCGAGACCGCGCGGCACGTGTGGCGGTTCGCGACCAGGACGGAGAACCGTCGGATGCTGGCCGGCGTGCCCGGCCCTCTGATCGACCTCGTCCGGCCGCAGCTCTCCGCCGAGGACGCCCAGGACCTGGAGGCGGGGGTGTCCGGTCTCTCGCACATCGAGACCCAGCCGCGCCCCAAACTGACCAACGGCGAGCTGCGCGTGCTCAATGCCCTGGCCACGCACAGCACGACGGCGAAGATCGCCTCGAGCTTCCACGTCTCACCGAACACCATCAAATCGCAGTTGAAGTCGATGTACCGCAAGCTCGGCTGCTCGACCCGCGAGGAGGCGATCCTCATCGCCTCGCGGACGCATCTGTTCACCTCCGAGTTCAGCTGATCACCGATGGCCCCCCGCAAGGATCGGGATCGTCAGCGGCCCCACCTCATCGATCGCGCGCAACGGGCCCTCAAGGCCGCCCGCGATCAACCCGAGGTGGGCTCGCCGTCCGAGCAGGACACCGATCTGACCGAGATGATCGGCCAGATCGGAACGACGCTGCTCGCCGCGTCGCAGGCGACGAGCGACGTCGAGGACACGTTGAACCGGATCGCCGGGTCGTACGGACGCCCCGACCTGCGCATCTTCGTGCTGCCCACCCTGGTGATCGTCGAGGACACCAAGACCTCTCCTGCGCAGACCGAGATCTTCCCCGCTGACCAGGTCGCACTGCGACTCGACCAGGCCGACGAGATCGAGCGGCTGGTGCGCCGCACCGGTCGCGAGCGCACGGACCCCGCATCCGTCATCGACACGATCTCCGAGGTGCGCTCACGCGCCCCGAGGTTCGGGGCGTTCCTCAACATCTTCGGCCACACGCTTCTCACCGTCGGATTCGGCCTGGTGCTCAATCCCACGGCGACCGCACTTCCGGTCTACCTCGTGCTCGGCGTGATCGTCGGGACGATCGTCTTCATCGGCAACCGATCCCCCACTCTCTCGCTCATCCTGCCGGTGCTCACCGCCTTCGCCGTCACCCTTCTCATCTCCGTCCTCGTACGGCCGCTCGTGCACGACGATGTCCTGCGACTGGTCGCGCCCGCCCTGGTCACGTTCCTGCCAGGACTCACGCTGACGATCGCCGCCGTCGAACTGACCTCCGGTCAGATGATGGCGGGGGCGAGTCGGCTGGTCTACGGCATCGCACGTCTGGGATTGCTGACATTCGGCGTGTACGCCGGGCTCTCCGTCGCCGGCGACCCCTCGACGCCGTCCGGCACCGGAGAGCAGCTCGGGTGGTGGGCGCCGTGGGTGGGGATCCTCCTGGTCAGCATCGGGTACTACTTCTTCTCCGCCGCGCCGCGCAGATCGCTGATCTGGATCCTCTACGCGCTGGTCGTGGCCTATTCGGCGCAGCTCCTGGGCAACCTCACGCTCGGTGCGGAGCTCTCCGGACTGATCGGCGCGCTCATCGTGATCCCCGCCGTGTATCTCGCGGGCAGGCTCAGGATCGCTCCCTCCCCCGCGATCATGCTCACGTGCGCGTACTGGCTGCTCGTCCCCGGCGCGATGGGGTTCATCGGGCTCAGCGAGGCCGCCGCCGGAACGAGCGGCGCGACCAGCGCGATTCTCCGCACCGCCGGCTCGCTCATCGCGATCGCGATCGGGATGATGCTCGGCGCCGCGTTCAGCAGGGATGTCACCGCCGTCGCCCGCGGCTGGCGCCTGGGCAGGCGGCCCTGATGACGCGCGGGTGATCTCGCGGGTGATGTGCCGGGGATTGCGAGCGCTCGCAGCATCCGGGTGGGCTATGAATGATTCACAGTCATCGGCGGACGGGCTGGGCTCCGCCGCTCAATGCCACGGAGGTAGCGAAATATGTGCACACGAGTGCTCTGGCCGGATGCGAATGGTGCGGTCCTCGTCGGACGGAACATGGACTACCACCGCGATCTCGGCACCAACCTCTGGAAGCTCCCGCGCGGCACCGTCCGCGACGACGGTGTCGACGGCAGCCTGACGTGGACATCGAAGTACGGAAGCGTCGTCGCCACCGCGTTCGACATGATCTCCGTCGACGGCATGAATGAGGCAGGCCTCGCCGGGCACGTGCTCTGGCTCGCGGAGTCGGTCTACGGCGAGCACGACCCCGAGCGCCCAGCGCTCAGCCAGGCGGTCTGGCTGCAGTACTTCCTCGACAACCACGCCACTGTCGCAGAGGCGGTCGAGTGGATGGAGAGCACCGGAGCGCAGGTCGTTCAGCTCACCGACCCGGCCAGCGGTGAGGTCCCGGCGATCCACCTCGCGCTCAACGACGCATCCGGGGACTCGGCGATCATCGAGTACATCGACGGCGCGCTGGAGATCCACCACAGCCGGGAGTTCCGGGTGATGACGAACTCGCCGAAGTTCGACGAGCAGCTCGAGCTGCTGTCGCGGTTCAGTGGTTTCGGCGGGGACGATCCTGTGCCCGGCACGACGAACGCACCCGATCGGTTCGCGCGCGCCGCGTACTACGTCGACCGGCTGCCGCAGCCTGCGACCAAGCTCGAGGCGATCGCGTCGATGTTCAGCGTCATCCGCAACGCCGCCCAGCCGTTCCGGATCCCCGACCCGGGCAAGCCCGACGCCTCGCAGACGATCTGGCAGGTCGTGGCCGACCACACCAACCTGCGATACGTCTTCGAGTCCACCACCCGGCCCAACATCGTCTGGGTGGACTTCGCCGACCTCGACTTCAGCGAAGGTGCGCCGGAGGGAGTGCTCGACCTCGGCAGCAAGCTCGCTCTGGAGGGCGGCCTGGCCGGAAACGTGAGCGATCATTTCGATGCCGGTCGGACGCTGAACTTCCTCACGCTGGCGATGGTCGACAAGCTCGCAGCGGCCAAGAGCGCCGCAGGCGCCTGACGCGCGCACCACGCCTGTAGAAAGCCGGACCACCATGCTTCATCTGCTCGCCGAGCTCTTCACGATCGGCATCGGAGTGGCGATCAGCCCCCTCGCGATCGTCGCCGTGATCCTGATGGCGACTTCTGGGAAAGGGCGCACCAACGGCACTGCGTTCACGCTGGGCTGCTACGTCTTCTCGGTGATCTTCGTCAGTCTGTGCGTGCTGCTCGGACGCTCGGCAGGCACCGACGACGCCGACTCGGGTGCGCACGTGACGGTCGACATCGTCGAGATCGTGCTGGGAGTGCTGCTGCTGGTTCTCGCCGTGCTGCAATGGCGCGGACGCAACCACACCGGCACGCCGAAGTGGATGAGCGCGTTGGACGGGATGTCGATCTGGCAGGCGTTCATCGCCGGCATCCTGATCTCAGGGCCGCTCTCCCCGAAGGACCTGCCCCTGCTGATCGCGGCTGGTGGACGCATCTCGCAGTCTCCGCTGCCCGCGGAGGAGATCATCATCGTGATCCTCATCTTCGCGTTCATCGGCGTGCTCGCCGTGACAGTGCCGTGGCTGATCAGCGTGCTCTCCCCCACGAAGGTGGAAGCGAGGCTCAGCGGTGTGCGCGATTGGCTCGTCGCCCATCACTCGGTGATCATGATGATCCTGTTCCTCATCCTGGGGGCGAAGCTCATCGGCTCCGGCGTCGCCGATCTCGTCTACTGACCCGCGGCATCCGCCCGCATGCGCGTTCCGCAGGGGGATGCGGGACTAGTCGCGTCGGTTCTGAACCCGTTTAGACGACACGACTAATCCCGCATGGTGCGCGCGTAGCGCGTAGCGACCTAACCGAACTGGTTCATGGTGTTGTCCTTGCCGCCGGCCTTGAGGGCCGCGTCACCGGCGAAGTACTCCTTGTGGTTGTCGCCGATGTCGGAGCCTGCCATGTTCTGGTGCTTGACCGTGGCGATCCCCTCGCGGATCTCCCGGCGCTGCACGCCCTTCACGTAGGCGAGCATCCCCTCGTCCGCGAAGTATCCCTTGGCCAGGTCATCGGTCGAGAGAGCAGCCGTGTGGTACGTCGGCAGGGTGATGAGGTGGTGGAAGATCCCGGCACGGGCCGAGCCGTCGCGCTGGAACGTGCGGATCATCTCATCGGCGACCAGTGCGAGCTCGGTGTCGTCGTATTCGGCGCTCATCAGCGCGCTGCGGTCGTAGGCATCGACGTCGCGCCCCTGCTCTGCGAACAGGTCGTAGGCCTGCTGGCGGAAGTTGAGCGTCCAGTTGAACGACGGGCTGTTGTTGTAGACGAGCTTGGCGTTCGGGATGACCTCGCGCACCCTGTCCATCATCCCGGCGATCTGCTCGACGTGCGGCTTCTCGGTCTCGATCCACAGCAGATCGGCGCCGTTCTGCAGCGACGTGATGCTGTCGAGCACGCAGCGGTCCTCACCGGTACCGGGACGGAAGCGGTAGAGGTTGCTCGCCAGGCGCTTCGGGCGCAGCAGCAGGCCGTCGCGCTTGATGACGACGTCGCCGTTGCCCAGGTCGTCCTCCGAGATCTCCTCGACGTCGAGGAAGGAGTTGTACTGGTCGCCGAGGTCGCCCGGCGTGCTCGTCACAGCGAGCTTCTGCGTGAGCCCTGCACCGAGGGAGTCGGTGCGCGACACGATCACGCCGTTGTCGATGCCGAGTTCGAGGAAGGCGTAGCGGACGGCGTTGATCTTGGCGATGAAGTCCTCGTGCGGAACGGTGACCTTGCCGTCCTGGTGGCCGCACTGCTTCTCGTCCGAGACCTGGTTCTCGATCTGGATGGCGCAGGCGCCCGCCTCGATCATCTTCTTCGCCAGCAGGTAAGTGGCCTCGGGGTTGCCGAAACCGGCGTCGATGTCGGCGATGATCGGCACCACGTGGGTCTCGAAGCTGTCGATCTGCGACTGGATGAAGTCGGCTGCGGTCTCATCGCCCGCCGCGCGTGCGTCGTCGAGCTGCGTGAACAGCAGGTCGAGCTCACGCGCATCCGCCTGACGGAGGAACGTGTACAGCTCTTCGATGAGCGCCGGCACCGCGGTCTTCTCGTGCATCGACTGGTCGGGCAGCGGCCCGAACTCGGAGCGGAGGGCGGCGACCATCCAGCCCGACAGGTACAGGTAGCGCTTGTTCGTCGACTTCAGGTGCTTCTTGATCGAGATCATCTTCTGCTGGCCGATGAAGCCGTGCCAGACGCCGAGCGATTGCGTGTACGCCGACGAATCCGCGTCGTATTCGCCCATGTCGCGGCGCATGATGTCAGCGGTGTACTGGGCGATCTCGAGACCGGTGCGGAACCGGTTCTGCGCACGCATGCGCGCGACCGACTCCGGGTCGATCGCATCCCAGCTCGAACCCGCTTCTTCCTTCAGTCCCCGGATGGCTTCGATGTCGTCTCGGTAGGAGGTCATGATCATTCCCTTGCTGTCTGAATGGTGGCGATACCTCCACCTTCATGCAAGAAACAGCCACCCTGTGACCGATTGCCGTGTGAAATTTCCGTAATATTCTGTGCGCGGAAAGAGCGCGCGTCCGCGTGCGGCATCCGCACCGTGACGCACGGCGCACGGCGCACGGCGCAGTGGCAGGAGCAGGCGGGATTACTCGCGTCGGTTCTGAGCCCGCACAACCGACGCGACTAATCCCGCATGTCATCGAGTCGGTCGAGAGACGTCCGGAGCCCGCAGAACCGGCGCAACGCAGACCGGATAGCGGCCAACGCGCGATCTCGCTGATACGTTGACCTCGATGGCGGTTCTCCCGAGCCCCGGTCGAGGTGGAGGCACACCAGATGAAGCGGATGCCGCGTGCGCGGATCTCGCGAGTCGCGATGATGGCGACGGTCGCCGTGCTGATCGGGATCATCGCGCCGACGGTGTCGACGCCGACCCCCTCGTCCGCCGCGACCGACGGACAGATGATCTACCCCGCCTCGGGGACCATCCAGTCGAAAGTGGGCGACGGCTGCCGCTCGGATACGCGAGTGCACGACGGCATCGACATCTCCGGGCAGGGCGGTACACCGATCCTCGCCGCCTACGACGGCGTGGTCACCGCCCGCCAGTGGAGCAACGGCTACGGCAACTACGTCGACATCGAACACGTCGGCGGCTATGCCACGCGATACGCCCACATGGTGGCGCCCGGCCACGTCGCACCGGGCACGCGCGTCACGCGCGGACAGCAGATCGGGGTCGTGGGGAGCACCGGCAATTCGACAGGAGCCCACCTGCACTTCGAGGTGTGGCGGAACGGCTCCGTCTACTCGGCGATCAACCAGGGCTTCGTCTGCCTGTCGACGGTCACGCGCGGAAACCCCCTGCCGCTGACGTTCCCCGGCCTGCGCACGACCCCGATCTCCACGGTGGCTTCAGCGGACTTCACCGGAGACGGCAAGGCCGACCTGCTGGGACTCACCAAGAGCAGCGACCTGCAGGTCATCCCGGGCGACGGCGGCGGCGGACTGCAGCCCGCATCCGTGGTCACCAGCGGGTGGGGCGCATACCGCCATCTGACGCACACCGATCTGAACGCCGACGGCCGAGCCGACATGCTCGCTGTGCGCAGCGACGGCCTGCTCGAGTACTACGCCGGAGCAGACGGCGGCGGATTCGGTCGGTACGACCGGCTCCAGTTCGGGTGGTACGACATGCTGCATGTCGCATCCGGCGCCGACTACACCGGTGACGGCCTGCAGGATGTGCTCGCGGCATCCGCGAACGGAACGCTCACCATCTACAGCGGCAACGGAAGCGGGGGGCTCTCCGGGGTCCGCACGAACGTGGGCAGCGGCTGGGGCGGAATGAAGTCCATCGCCGGAGGCGACTTCAACGGAGACGGCATGGGCGACGTCATGGGCATCTCCAAGGACGGCATCCTGTACTTCTACCCTGGTCGCGGCAACGGATTCGGCGCGCGAGTCAACCTCGGAGGCGGCTGGGGCGCGTTCACCGCATTCACCGGCGGTGTCGACTACAACGGGGACGGGAACGTCGACCTCGTCTGCCTGCACGAGACGGGCGTCCTCTACCTCTACCCCGGCGACGGACGCGGCAAGGTCTGGTCCAAGCGCCTGATCGGCTCGGGGTGGGGCGGGTACACGCAGCTCGAGTAGTGCGCGACTGAGCAGAGTTTCACCAGACGCCCATCTCCGCCAGTCGCACCCACCGCGGGATCAGTGCGGCGAGCACGATGATCGCCGCGGCGGCTGCGACCGCAATCGACACGGCACGAACGCGCCATCTGACGGGCTCGAAGTCGTTTCTGAGGAGGATGATCCCGCTGGCGAAGGGGAGGGCGAAGGGGACGATGCTCAGCACGATCACGGCGTACACGGCGTACTCCTTCCAGGTCTCCTCCGAGTACAGCAGCCCGAACATGAGGAAGTAGCCACGGGCGAGAGCCAGCAGTGCTCCGATGCCTCCGACGATGCTGGACACCACGACCATCGCCCTGGGCCGAAGAGCATCTTCTCCGAGCGAGGCATGCACCATGACCAGCACGGACATGAGGACCATCAGTGCCAGATAGCTGACGTCCGCGAACCCCCACCCGCCCGTACCGAGCGGCACGAGGCCCGTCGGGATCAGCAGGAGCAGCAGGTGCCCGATCGACAGCGCCAGCGCGATGCCGATCAACGCGACGCTGGATACCGCGATGATTCGCTCGGAGCGCGTCGCCGGTTCCGGCTCGACCCAGGACTCGACGGGTGTCGTTGCACTCATGCTGACGACTCTGCTCCACGAGCCTGGATGTTCGCCCGCCGATGCGCCGATCAACGCAGGAACCCCCGGTCGGCTTTCGCTTACCGGGGGTTCTCACGTGTACAACTTGGCGGTGACGGTGGGATTTGAACCAGCGTGACTCCCGCGGAACGACGTAGCGGTCGCGCCAGACCCGCGGAATCATGCGGATTCTCGGTTACCAGGATCACGCTGAATCGGGCTCAATCATGAGTTCTGTTGTCACGGTGTTGTCACCGCTGCTCCCTCCCCCGGTGGTGCGACGATGCTCGCATGGGGATGGATGAGACGGGCATATGGTTGAGCTATTCCGAGGCTGCGAAGCGGGTGAAGTCGACGAAGCACACGATCCAGCTGTGGCGTAAGGCTGGGATGCCGATGGAGTGGGCTGTCGACGAGATAGGCCAGCGCTATCGAGTCGTCGACGAGCAGACGCTACTCGCATGGTGGCGACAGAAGATGAAGAACTCTCCCGTGCACTTCTACAAGCTGCGCCGTGAGGCAATCGAACGTGGTGAGACTCCTCCCGAGGTCCCGGAGAAGTTCAGGCGGACGCGTGCTCAGCGAGCACCGATAGCCGATCTGACGGCCTCAGATGCTTCCCTGGTGCCCGACAGCCACGACGGGGATATCGAGCGTCCAGACCCCTATGCGGCCCTTCTCGCGAGCCTTCCCGAGTTCGTAGGGCAGAGAGAGCACGCCGCACTCATCCAAGCAATGGAAGATCAGCCGCCGGCATGCGACGGGCTTGAGGTATTCACCCGCGACCGCTTCGACGATCCCGAGGAAGTCGAGATGATGCGCGGCATCTGCCGGCAGTGCCCGCTGCTCGAGCTATGCGTTGCATTCGCGGCCGCCGGAAAGCCATCGGGCGGCATGTGGGCCGGGATGACGCCGGCCGAGGTGCGACAAATTCCAGACGGATTCCGTGCGGAATTGGCACCGTCTGCCGCATAGACGCGCGGGGTCGTCTCTTCTATCCTTCGCTCTCCGCCTTCTTCCAGAGTTGGAGATCACGCCATCCCTCGGGAAAGCCCATCGTGTTCTCAAGCGTCATGCCGCCGACGTTGCCCAGCTTCTTTGCCTGAGTCGGAAGCGCCGACCATGCCCACGTGCTCTGCGGGTTCACGGCGCGCTCGAGATGCGCAGTCAGGGCGATCAGCAGATAGATCTTCTGGCGTTGATCGTTCTCGAGGTCGTTGAGATGGTGCAGTTGCGCCGGCGCGACCTGGGTCGAGAACTTCGGTGGAACGTCGACGGTCGCACGGTTCCAGATTCTGTTGCTGTGCGCGCAGTTATTGCGGAGGATATTGAGCGCGCGGAGCCAGCGATAGAGGGCGTCAGAGCCGTTGCCCTTCAGTCCGAACTCGTACGCGATCTTCTTCCGGTCGCGAGCATCCATCAGTGAATACAGCCGGATCAGGCAGCCGAAGTCCATGAAGCCGGTCGCTACCCAGATCGGAATCTCACCGTCGTAGTGCAGGATGTGGTGCTTGACGTACTCCTCGTCCTTCGCGTCCTTGCGGAGCTTCTCGTAGCGCTGCACCCACGCAGCGTGTCCTGTCAGTCCGTCCTGATTGACGCGACGACAAGCCGATTCGTCGAGGTGTTCCACCTTGAGATGACCGTCACCAGCTCGCTTGCCCAGCGCGTAGCCGACCTTCGTCGCGAAGCCGATCTCGATCTCTTGAAGAGCCTGTAGCAGCACAGCCCGGAGCTTACGATCGAACTCGTAGAGGTGGAGAGCATCCTCAAGACGCGCTCCTGATCGAAAGTTCTCGGAGCGCGTGCGTTTGGCCGCGATATCCGCCTCAGACGGCGGTTCCCTGAATGGGTACGTGTAGGCCGAGAGACGGTAATATCCGACTCGCTTCAGCGTGGCGATAGCGGCCGGACGGTCCTCGCTCGTGATGCCACGGCCGAGCATCTTTGCGAGTTGCTCGTCATAAGGGAGATGAGGTTTCACACTGTCCAACGTCGGAAAGAAGAAAACCAGCCCATGTCATCTCGGTGACTCGAAAGTCTGTGAGCGACAGAGGGGCTGGTGTTTATGACCTTCACGTTACCCGGATCCGGGGACACGGACCAAGCCAGTTTGGGATACTCATGACTTCTCATAGTCATCAGGCAGATTCGTTGTAGGTACGCCACAGGAACCCACAGCGACCGGTGAGAGCCGATAGCGGCCGATCAGGATTTCGGGCCGAGCTTGCGGTTGCGGAACTCGTCGAGGCTGCTCGGCGCTGCCGCAGGAGCATCGCTCTGCGGGGCTGTGGCAACCTGTGGTGTCTTCTCGTGGCCGAGGAGGCGTAGCTCTCGGAGCACGCCACGATAGGCGCCCAGCGTCCCGGCAGAGACTCCGCTGATGCCGTGCGCGTCGAGATCCCGGGCGAGATCCTTCGCCAGCTCAACCCACGGCGCCGCGACGTCGTCCGCCTCGAGGCCACGGGCGCGCAGAGAGCGATTCAACGCGCGGAGGTGTCGCTGAGAGCTCATCGAGTGCCTTTCAGGTGCGATTCAGGGCCACTTAGGGGGCGGTTTCAGAGGCTCGATCCTGTTCTACGACAGCGATCGCACGGCAGGGGTGGTGGTAAAAGTTCTAGACCCGGGGAGAGAGGAAGCGGCCGGGCGGGAGGTGTGTCGATAGATCGCCGTCTTGGCGATCTGATCCCCCTCCCCTGGTGGAAGGGTGGAGCCCCGCAGAGAGAAACAGAGTGAAAGCCCTGCGGGGCTCCTGCAGCGTTGGAGTCGCTGCGCAGCCGGTTCATCAGGCCGGCTGGTCTGGTTACGCTTCGGGGTCGGGCTCTCCGGCGGTGAGCGTCATGCTCACGATGCCGGTGGGCTTGGTGACTGCGAGGCCGAAGCGGTGTTCTGCGCGGATCCGCAGACGGTTGTACATGACGTCATCGGCCACGGCGTTGGTGGCGAGGACGTTCATCTCGCCCTTGGTGAGCACGTAGGCCGCGTCGAGGTCGAGTGCGAGGCCGGTGCCTGCGGTGATGCGGGTGGAGGTAGCCACGGGGACACCCCACAGACGCATGGCCGCGCGGTCGATCGGGCCGCTGCTGTACTCGAGCTGACCGGACGTGTTGCGTGCGAGCTCGATGGCCTGCCAGTCGGTCGGGTGGAGGACGAACGCGCCGGCACGGTGGCCGAGCACCTCGAGGCTGGTGATCGCGGTGCGGGTGGTCGTGAGCATGTCGGTCACGAACGCCTGCGTGAGGATGCCGGTCGGGTTGTCGTCTTCACCGTCACCGTTCAGGATCAGATTCTCATCCGCGTCCCAGATTCCCGTGAGCAGTTCCGCGATGAGCGCCTCGACTGCCTCGGGGAAGTCCTCGGCCCACTGCTCGGCGAACGGCTCGGAAAGGTGCGCGACAGTGGCCAGCTCACCCTTGACCGTGTCGAAGCCGTACTTCGACGTGGGCTTGAGCGTGCCGACCGGGACGACCGCGGCGTTGTTCTCCCGCTGAGTCTGCTTCAGGTACTGGAACACGGGCGACGTCACAGCCTTGCGGGGCAGCAGCTGCGAGAGCGTGAACGCGGCCTGACCGGGCAGCAGGACCGGCTTGTCGAGCAGTGGCGTCGGGATCGACTGCGTCCCGGCGCCGATGAGTGCCTTCGTGCCGAACGCTGCGCGGACCTCCGCGGCCTTCTGACGCGCCGACGCGGGCGAACGGTCCAGGAAGCTGCGATCGGCACCCGAGGTGGCCTTGGCGCCGACTGGACGGCCGCGCTCGTCGGTTTCCGGCATGCTCTTGATCGAGTCGAGGAGCTCCTGCGCCTCGACGATGCCGGCGGCCACATCATCGAGCTTCTTCAACTCGCTCTTCTTGTGGTCGGCCTTCGCAAGCAGCGTGCGGTCGGCGTCGGCGCCGTCTTTCTGCAGCTGCTCGACGATCTGATCGAGTTCGCCAGTGATGGTCTTGTACTTCGTGGTGAGGCCGTCGAGCTTCGCGATCGACGCGGCGCCCAGCTTGAGGTCGGCGGCCTTCGCTCGGTATTCGAGAGTGTTCACGATGTGTCTCCTTGAGAGGTAGGGCTGTGCCCTGGATCGGGAGTGCGGTCGACGCGGGATGCGATCAGGCTACGCACGGGAGGATCGGCGAACGCGGTGACAACGACGGCGCTTCGGCGGGATCCGCTTCCTGGATCGGCCGTGGCCTGACGGTCGTGCAATTCGCCTTGAGCTTCCAACACCTTGTCTTCGCTCGGATCCTCAGACTTGCCGCATTGTTTCAGCGGTCCTCATCCTTGTCTTCGCTCAGATCCTCAGATCGTCTGCTCAAGAAGTGTGTAAACGACTGGATGCCGCCTACAGAGCGATTATCGCATCTTTAGACGGCATCCGTGGTGAAACTGTTCAGTGTGTCGAGATCTCAGTAAGCATTCTGCTTAGCCAGGCGTCCACCGGCATGTCAGGAGCAACCGTGCGCGCCGCTATGACCAGGTGCGCGAGCCGTGCGACCATCTGCCGGGACTCGAGATCGCTCAGTCCGTTGAGTACCGCCATGAATCCGGCATCGTCGCCGGCCGCGACCGCACGCACGAGCCCGACAGCATCCGCGATGCCGGCACTCATGCCGCCCTCCACAGAGTGCCATCAGCGTCCGCGCCGACCGCGCCAGACGGGAGCGCCGTTCCGGTGCGCGTCGGGAGTCCCGTGATCTTCACACCGTCAGCGGCGATGCGCAGCTGCCGTGCGCCGTAGCGGACGATCACCTGATTGCCGTCGACCGCGACACCGTTGTTCCCGTGCACGAGCCACGTCAGCCCGGCCTCGGACCGCAGTTCGGCTCCGGTGTTGAACACAACCGCGCCGCCACTCGCTGAGGGGTCAATCCTCATAGCGCCCGCGACGATGTTGCCTGTCGTGCCGTCGATCACGATCTGTGATGCCCCAGCGCCGACGTAGATCCTCCCATCCTCAATGCGGACGTTGCCGGCGGTGAGCTTGCCGGTGAGGTCGAAGTTTCCGGCGAGGTCGACGTCACCAGCAATATCGCCTGGCCCGTTGAACTCCCACGCGCCGTTCTGCGTCCACTTGCCCTCGGCCACGACATCGCCAGTGATCGCACCAGTGCCGGTGAATCGCCATTCCCCGATTACCTCGATGCGACCACCGCTGTCGATGCGCATGCGGCCGCCGATGAAACGCATGCGGCCGTTGCTGATCGAGCTGTTCTCGAGCATCGCGCCGGACTCGATCCGGGAGACGCGGCGGACGAGGCGTTGGATCCAGTCCCAGTTCTCGTTCAGGTCTCTTGCCATGGTCCCTACCTGCTTCCCGCGACGTCGGCCGCGTTGATCTTCGAGCGCTTCACGCGCGTACTTGAGTTGCGCTGGTACGCACCCCATCCATTTCTGAGGCGTAGGCCGGCTGATCGAATCGACCCCGCTGCCAGCTCGCCATCATCAGCCGGTAGTAGACGCGAGCACGCTGGAACGTGACGTGCAAGCTGCTGCCGTGCTCTCAACGTCAGGTCGCCCTGAGCCTCCTCGCCGGAGGGGCATCGAGCAGCAAGCTGCCCGATCGCGTATGACGACCTGATGATGCTCATGATCGATGAGAACCGTCCCGCTGGTCGATGCGCGGGACGCGCGAGACGAAGGCGGTGAACGTGAGCAGAGCGGCTGACGTAAGTAGTTCTACCCTCCAGCCATGTAGGACGACATGTCGATGACGTTCGACTTGCCCCGCAAAGTTGACATGTTTGCCGGGGTCGACGTGTCGTCTGACTCGACAGGTTTGAGCGCGCGCGTGTCCCCGAATCGGTAGCGCGTCGCTCGCCCCTGCCGCCCCGGTTCAGCTTCGATGAGCATCCCTCGCTCGCGAAGCCGCCCCTGCGACACATTGATCCACTGCCGGGATATGCGAAGGTCTCTCGCGAGATTCTTCTGAGATCGCCACGCGACTCCGTCTCTGCCGACGTGATCGAGAAGAGCGAGCATGACGAGTGCCTCACTGTTTGTGAGATTGTGCTCCCCGATGCCCTCTCGGAGCAGCCATCGTGTCGTGATGCGCGCCACACGCTACACACCTCCTTCACGGTCACGGAGCGCCACGTCGACGTCCGATGCTCGCCGTAGGATGCGCGGCGGCTCAGGCAACTGCTCAGCGAGCTCGACGAGACGCACAGCGACCGCTCTCGCGAGGTTCTTGTCGAGCCACTGCACAGCCTGGTAGGCGTCGTCGAGCAACACGATCTCGGTCGGCTGCCCGGTGTTCACATCACGGGCGATCTGCGCAATGTCGGCGGCTTCCTCTGCGTTCCACTGCTCCTCGGTGGGGATCATGACCGCACCTCCGCCGCGAGCTTGCCGACCGGAACCTCGAGCGAACGCTGCGAGCTGCCCAGCTGCCGCGAGAACTCGGCCACAGCAGGCAGCGCACCAGCCGCACGGAGCAGCACACGTGACAGCGCCTTCATCCGATCGGAATCGGCATCACTGGTCTGCTCGACACCCCAGTACGAGATCGTCGGCTGACTCACGAAGTAGTCACCGACCTCGACGCCCGGTTCCGGACGACTCCGCGCCGGATCGACGTCCACGACCACTGCGAGCAGCACGCCGAGCGCAGCGCCCACGGCTGGAATGTCGGAGTCATCGATCTCGCAGTCGATCGATACGTTGACCTCGCCGCCGAGGTTCGCACCCACGTCGACGTTCCACCCTGCAGGGGTCGCCACGTCGGGCCACGGCAGGCTCACAAATCCGTTCTCGTCGACCCAGCGCCGCGCGCACTTATCGATGGTCAAGTCCGGTCGACGACGGATCTGCTCCGCTGCCCACTCTTGGAACTCTGCATCGTTGACGATGATGCGCGCAGCCGCGTCGGTCTTGGCCGCGTACTGGAGCGCCCAGGTGCGGATGCTCTCGCGAACGTCAGCGGTCTCTGGGATGATGTTCATGTTCGTGTTCTCCTCTGGGATGGGGTGGGCAGGAAACGTGGCCTCGTCGCTCTTCACAGCGACGGGGCCTTCCTCTTCGAGGACAGCGCCGAAGCCCTCGATCAGGGTGCGCCGCGACTCCTCGACGGCCGCGGCTGGCTGGGACGTGTCGAGTGTCGCTACACGGCCAGACGGCAGGATGTAGCGCTCGACACTCATGCCGACACCTCTGCGGTGCTCGTGCGCTCGGACGCCTCGAGCCACTCGATGACGTCACGCTCGCGGTAGACGACCGTGCGAGGCGTCGGCTTCAGGAACTTGGGGCCCTTGCCGGTGAATCGCAGCTGCGCAAGGTTGCTGCGTGTCATACCCGGAATCAGCTCGCAAGCCTGATCGGGGCTGAGGTACTTCTCTGTCTTTTCCATCGTGTCGCTTCCTTTACCGGAGATTGAGACAGTCATTCGGTAACTGTCTCACCACTTAGGAAACCACACTGATACGCTTAGCGCAAGCATGTGTCACGACCGAGGAGCCGAATGCCCGTCGACTACGAACCCGCGTCCCACTCGGAATCCGTCGCGCTCGGCGGTCCGGGCGTCGCGCTTCGCCTCCCCGGAACGCTCGTCGTCGATGACCATCCCCGACCAGGTCTCACGACGCGCATTGCTCTGCGATGGGATAAAGGTGCGCTCGGCATCGCGGGAGTGGAGGTGGAAAGTACAAGCCCCGACGAAGTCGCCACCAACGACTTACGCAGCGTGCGAGTCGTCGACCTCGTGCGGACACATCTGCAGACCTTCGTGGCTGTGCACTCGTGGGGATGGAGCTTCCCCGCCTCCGCGGACGTAGCGAGCGCAGTGCGAAACTCATGGCCGACCATGACAGCAGTGAGCGACGTCGCCCAGACCTACAATTTCGCGCGGGCTCTTCGGCTCGCCCCGATCAAAGCCGTGATGGAAAGCTACGGGATCTCACGAGCGACCGCCCACCGTTGGGTGAACGTCTGCAAGGAACGCGGAGAGATCGCCGATGGGTAGCGTCCACAGCTACGAAACGAAGGCCGGCAAGCGGTTCTATCGGATCTCGTATCGGCGCCCCGACCACTCTCAGACGACCGAGCGCGGTTTCACGACGAAGCGGGCCGCGGAGCTTCGTCTCGCCGAGGTTGAGCTCGGCAAAGCTAAAGGCGATTACATCAACCCGACAGATGCGAAGGAGCGGATCTCGTCGATCGCCACAGGCTGGCTCTTGGCGCGCGAACATGCGATGAAGCCGTCCAGCTACCGAGCACTGAAAAGCTCGTGGGAGACTCACGTGCAGCCGCGCTGGGGAGCACGCAGTGTCGGCGGCGTGAAGCACTCCGAGGTACAGGACTGGCTCTCGCAGCTGGCGAAGGAACGTGGCGCCACAACGGTGCTGCGCGCGCATGGTGTGCTGGCCTCGATCCTCGACGTCGCGGTGAACGATCGGCGGGTGAGTCGGAACGTCGCTCGAGGCGTCTCCCTCCCCCGCAAGGTGAAGAAGTCGAAGCCGTACCTCTCGCACGCTCAGGTGCAGAAGCTCGCCGACGCCTCCACGTACCCCACGCTCGTCCTGTTCCTGGCCTACACGGGCCTCAGATGGGGTGAGGCGACCGGACTGCGAGTGAGGCACGTAGACGCGCTCAGGCGGCGTGTGAGCATCGAGGAGAACGCCGTCATGGTCGGGACGGTGATCCACGTCGGGACACCGAAGACGCACGAGACGAGATCCGTCCCCTATCCCGAGTTCCTGGCGCTGCCGATCGCGAAGCTCTGCGAGGACAAGGGACGTGACGATCTGCTCTTCGGCGACGGCCGGCTGCACATGCGCCTGCCGAACTCGCGTGATGGATGGTTCGCAGCAGCGGTGAAGCGTGTGCTCGCCGATGAGGAGAAGCTCGTCGCAGCAGCCAAGGCGAAGGGCGAGAAGGTGCCGGCGACCATGCCGCGCGTGACACCTCACGATCTCCGACACACTGCAGCGTCGCTGGCGATCAGCTCGGGCGCGAACGTGAAGGCGGTGCAGCGGATGCTCGGGCACGCCTCGGCGAGCATGACACTGGACACCTACGCGGATCTATTCGACGACGATCTCGACGGCGTTGCAGTAGCTCTCGATCAGGCACGTCGCGCTGCGAATGTTGTCACGCCGTTGTCACTGGAAAAGTAGAAGGCCCGCTCTCCCCAGTGTTTTCTAGGGAGAACGGGCCTCAGAGCTGGCGGTGACGGTGGGATTTGAACCCACGGTAGGGGTGAACCTACACAACATTTCGAGTGTTGCACCTTCGGCCGCTCGGACACGTCACCGCGGAAGAGTTTACGCGAGAGCGGCCCCTCGCGCGAATCGGCGCATCACCAGGCCGCGGCGACCTCGGCGTGCGTGCGGAAGATGCCCTCGGTCGTTCCCTCCGGGGCGCGCCCGATGCCGCATTCGGTCGCGACGCCGAAGACCGGGACGACGGCGGATGCCGCCGCGATCCGCCGCTGCGCCCCCTCGGCGCCGTCCTCGCGATGCACGAGGCCGAGATACAGCTCCGCGACCGGGGTGAGCCCTGCGAGCGCTTCGAAGTACGCCGCATCGTCGCGCTCGATCGGCACCGGCAGGTGCAGCCAGGACAGCCGCCTCGACGCGCCGGAGATGACGGCGTTCGCGAAGCGGACGAGCACAGCGCTGCTCGAAGGCTCGAGGAAATGGTGCTCGGCGATGTCGCCGTAACAGAGGTGCACTCCCACCTCGACGTCGTCGGGCACGGCATCCACCAGCTCGACCAGGCGCGCGACCAGGCCGTCGAACGGGTCGCCGGCCCACCACGCCTGCATCGGATTGCCGAACACCGAGGCGCGCTCGATGATGCCCATCTCGTTGGCGACATCCCACTGCACCGCCAGGTCGTCGTGCGGGATCGCCTCGACGATCCGCGCGAGCTCCGCCCTCATCGCCGCGGTGTAGACCGGCTCGATCGCCTCGCGATCATCGCCGGAGAAGAACGACGCCACGATCGCGACGGGCGTCGGCAGCGACACCTGGAATCGGATGCCGTCCGCGATCTCACCCGCGGCGCGCAGCCGCGTGAACACGGCGTAGGACTCGATCGCCGCATCCGCGTATCCGAGCGGAGGAAGAGAGATGGATGCCGCATCCACGCCGTCGGCGATGCGCAGCGGCCGCGCATCCAGACCCGCCTTGAACGGGATCGGCTCGTCGCCCACGCGCTCGATGCCGTCGGCCTCGCCGAGCACGTCGGGCTGAAACATGATCCAGTGGAACCTCTTGCCCACCTCGCCGTCGGGAATGCGCTTGAGCCGGTCGCCCAGAAGAGCGGATGCCGTGCGCATCGTTGTCTCGGCATCGTCGTAGTTCACGCTGCCCACGAGGAGGGCGCCCTGCGGCTGAGTCATGCCTCCAGGTTATCTCCGGCCCGCCGCCGCGCCCTCGTCGCGGATGCTGGTTAGGATGACCTAAACGGAGGTTGTGCCATGAGCTTCATCACGTCCGCCGCACTGGCGGAGACCGGATACGTCGTCCTTCCCCCGCATCCGTCGCCGATCGACCCCGCGGAGTGGACCGAACTCGACTACGTCGGCTGGCGCTCATCGGGCGTCACCCGCTTCGCTCCCCTGGCGAGCTACGCCGGAGACATCGAGTGCAACGGCTTCTGGAACCACACCCCTCCGCGCACCGACAAGGACGGCGTCTGGGTGCGCTCCCAGGTCGAGAGGGCGCCGACGCTCGTCCGCCTCGCGCAGGAACCCGGCGCGAACATCGGCCGATGCCGCGTGATCGAACTGCAGCCCAACACGTACGCGGATGCGGTCTACAACCTGCACCAGGACGACAACAACCGCCTCAACGACAAAGGCACCGGGTGGGTCGTGCGCGCCTGGATCAACCTCACCGATGACACCGATTCGCTGCTCATCCTGCGCGAGGACCGCTTCGATCCGGCGACCGAGATCCGTCTCCCGCTGCTGGCCGGCACCCGCATGATCGTCGACACGCAGCGCTTCTGGCACGCCGTCTGGCACCGCGGCACCGCACCGCGCTATTCGCTCATCACCTCGCTAACATCAGGGCCGGAGCTCGACGCGTACATCGACGCGCAGGGCGGGGACCCGAGCGCCCCGTCCATCGCACTCGACCCCGCGCTCGTCGACGATGCGCAGGTCGAACTGCATCGCCGCATCGAAGAGCGCCGCCGCGCCTTCGAGGCCCAGGGCATCGTCATGGAGCCCCCGGTCGACCTGTACTGAGCGGTCGACCCGTACTGAGCGCTCAGCCGAGTATCGCGTCCAGCGCGGGCTCTGAGGGGTGCGGCTCATCGCCGGCCGCCGACTGGGCGGCGCGCAGCGCAGCGCGCATTCGACCGAACACCTCCGCCGACTCCGGATCGCCCGCTCTGTTGTGCTCCTCGTTCGGATCGGCCTCGAGATCGTACAGCTCCCACTCGCCGGGATACGTGAACGCCCCCGTACCGGCGAGCCCGAGCCCGTCGTTGTAGAAGTAGATGAGCTTGTGGCGCGCGGTGCGATAACCGTAATGAGCGGGAGCCCGGTGGAAGACGTCGTCGTGCTCCCAGTACCGGTAATAGAAACCATCGGGCGCGTCGGATTCCCCACCTCCACCCAGGTCGTGCAGGAGGCTGCGCCCCTGCATCCGCGGGGAGGCGTCCGCACCCGCGGCATCGAGGATCGTGCGTGCGAAATCCACGTTGGTGGAGATCCCCTCGTACCTCACGCCCGCCGGAATCCGCCGCGGGTACGACATGACCAGAGGCATGCGGATCGACTCCTCGTACATGAAGCGCTTGTCGAACCAGCCGTGATCGCCGAGGAAGAATCCCTGGTCGGAGGCGTACATCAGCAGAGTGTCGTCGAACTCGCCGCGCGCACGGAGCCAGTCGGTCACTCGGCCGACGTTCTCATCCACCGCATCCACGCACCGGAGGTAGTCCTCCATGAAACGCTGGTACTTCCACAACCCCTCGTCCTCGTACGAGAGCCCGCGCGGCGGATCCGTCTTCAGGTCCTCGGCGTTCAGGTGCTCGGCGATGCGCATCGCCGCACGTCGCGACGACGAGGTACGAGTCGCATAGTCGTCGTCCCAGGTGATCGGCACGGGGATCGGTTCGCGATGGCGCTCGGCATGCCGCGGCGCCGGCTGCCACGGCCGATGCGGCGCCTTGTGCCAGATGAGCACGCACCAGGGATCGTCGCCCTCGAGCGATTCGAGCCACCGCAGCGCGAGATCCGTGATCAGGTCGGTCGCATATCCCTTCTCCGTGCGCAGTCCATCCGCGCTGAGGAACGTCGGGTCGTGGTACTCGCCCTGCTCGATGAGGACATCCCAGTAGTCGAACCCCTCGGGGTCATGGCCGGCACCGTCGCCCATGTGCCACTTGCCGACGATCGCCGTCCGGTAGCCCTGCTCCTTCAGCTGCGAGACGAAAGACGGCTGCGACGCATCGATCGGCGTCACCAGCGTCGTCACGCCATTGATGTGGCTGTACGTTCCGGTGAGGATCGAGGCACGACTCGGCGAGCACAGCGAATTGGTGGCGAAGCAGTTCTCCACCAGTGCACCGGCATCGGCGATCTCGTCGATCCGCGGAGTGGTGTTGACGACCGAACCGTACGCTCCGATCGCGTGGGCGGCGTGATCGTCGGTCAGGATCACCACCACGTTGGGCCGAGTCATGCGGGCAGCGCTTCCCCTCGTTCGCCGTAGGTCGTCTCATCCAGTCCCGACTGGGTGGGGTCGTAGTCGACCTCGCCCACGTCGTACATCGTCGTCATCCAGTGGTAGAAGTTGTCGCCCCGTTCCCGCAGCACGCCGTAGAGGCGCTTCATCATGCGCTGCCGGACGGCGAACATCTCCGGCAGCTCGTAGACGTTCCGCAGTTCGTCCGGATCGACTCGGAGGTCGTAGAGCTCGTTGACCGAATCCGGATTGACGACCAGCTTGTAGCGATCATCGCGGAGCATGCGCTGCGGGTACGGGAAGTGGTGTCCGTGGAACTCGCAGACGATGTCGGTCGCCCAGTCCGGTTCCTCCTCCCCCCGCGCCATCGGCAGCAGGCTGCGGGAGTCGACGGCGGCCGACGGATCGATCCCGGCGATGTCGAGGATCGTCGCGGTGGCATCGAGCAGGCTCACGAACTCCGTGCGTACCTGCCCCTGCGCTCCCCCAGGCACTCGGAGGATGCCGGGGGTGCGGTAGATGTCCTCGTACATCGCCGGACCCTTGTCGTGCAGACGGTGCGCTCCGGTGAACTCCCCGTGATCGCACGTGAAGAACACCGCCGTGTCATCGACGAGCCCGAGGCGCTCCATCGCATCCATCACGCGTCCGATCTGCTCGTCGATCAGGGCCACGTACCCCCAGTAGATCGCGATGAGCTTGCGCGTCACCTCGAGGGGCATCGTGTCGAAGGTCCAGTGCGCACTGTAATTGCGCTGGACGGGCGGCTTGCCCTCGAACGTCTCGGCGATCGACTTGGGAAGCTCGATCTGCTCGGGATCGAACATGTCGAAGTAGGCGTCGGGAACGATGTACGGCAGGTGCGGTCCGAAGAAGTTCAGTTCGAGGAAGAACGGCGTGCCGTCGCGTTCGCCCTCGGCGGCGTACCTCTCGAGCAGTTCGATGGTGCGCGTGGCCAGGTAGTACTCGAACGTCGCCTCCACCGGCTGGTGGAGCCGGGCGGCCAGAAGATTGCCCGGTCCACCATTGGGCAGCGTGCCGCGGATGCGGTCGCTGATCCGGTACGGCGGAAGATCGCGTTCGCGCAGGAAGCCGAGGTAGTCCTCGTTGTCGACGGGATTGTGCCAACCGGGAAGATCGGGACCGTCGAAGCCGAAGTCCGCCGCGTTCTTCTGGGTGCCGGCGTGCCACTTGCCGACGAGCCCCGTGTTGTACCCGTTCTCCCGCAGAGCCTCGACGAAGGTGAATGTCCCCTCGGCGATGTCTTCGAGGTAGCCGACGTTGCGCTCGTGGTTGGCGAGCACGCGGTGCCGGAACGGCGCCTGCCCGGTGAGCAGGCTCGCCCTCGCCGGGGTACAGATCGCGGTCGGCGTGTACCAGCGGTCGAACCGGGTGCCGGTGCGCGCCAGCTCATCGAGCACCGGCGTCGCCGCGAGGGCGTTGCCGTACGCCCCGAGCGTGTCCGCCCGGTGCTGGTCGGTCATGAGGAAGAGGATGTTGCTCGGCATCGTGAACTTACTCGCCAGCCTTCAGGTACAGGTCTCCGGTGTAGAACTCGGAGGGCTCGACGGAAGCCGTGAGCTTTCCGGCATCCACGAAGTAGTCGACCATCCCCGACAACCACTTGTCGACGGTGCCGTCCTCGGTGAGGGCATCGATCTCCTCGAGCGACAGCACCTGCACGTTGCCGGCGTCCGCCTTGACCTGCTCCGGGTCGAGCGCCGAGAACTGGGCGGTCAGCTCGATCGCCTCGTCGGGGTTCTCCGCCCGGTACTCGGTCGCGTCGCGCAGCGCCTTGAGCACGCGATCGACCTTCTCGGCTTCGTCAGCGACGACGTCGTTGCCGGCGACGAACACGGTCGGGAAGGCCACGGTGTCCTCGAAGTCGCTGTTCTCCGCGAGGGTGACGAGGTCGGGCACCTGCTGCTCGACCGTGGCGAGAGCGGGATACCAGAACCCGGCGCCGTCCACCTGCTTCGAGGACAGCGCCGCGACGATCGCGGCCGGCTCCATCGCGACGGCGTCGATGTCGTCCTTGGTCATGCCGGCCTCCTCGAGCGCGAGAGTCAGGATCATGTCTCCAGAGGTGCCCTCGGGGTACGCGACCGTCTTGCCCCTCAGATCTTCGATCGAGTCGATGCCCGCCTGCGCGACCACGCGATCGGCCTGGCCCAGCGTGTTGATGGCGACGACCTTGGCCTGACCGGACGCCGGCAGCCACATGGCTCCGGGGCCGATGTAGCCGAAGTCCAGATCGCCGGTGCCGAGCGCCTGGATCTGCAGCGGACCGTTGGTGAACGTCTGGGCGTTGACGTTGAGGCCGTACTTCTCCCAGAGGCCCTGATCCTCGGCGATGGCCAGCAGACTCGTGCCGTTGAAGTCGGGGATGTAGCCGAAGTCGACGTCGAGCACATCGGTGTACTCGCTCTCGCCTCCTTCGGATCCATTTTCGCCTGCCCCGGACGCGGTGCATCCGGAGGCGGCGAGCAGGATGGCGGTGCCGACGGCTGCGGAGCCGAGGAGCTTTCGGGTGAATCGCATTGCAGTTCCCTTCGGGGTGGGTGGGTGCGTCAGGATGACGCGGATCCGGCGACGGCGCCGGCTTCCTGGTGATAGACGGAATGCCATACGCGGTTGCGCAGTTCGGTGAATTCAGGACTCAGCCGCACGTCTTCCGCACGCGGGTAGGGCAGATTCACGTCGATGACGTCGTAGATGCGCCCAGGGCGAGCAGCCATCACGATCACGCGGTTTCCGAGGAACACCGCCTCATCGACATCGTGCGTGATGAACATCACCGTGCGCTTCTCACTGCTCCACGTGTCCAGCAGCTGCTCCTGCAGCTTCACGCGGGTGAGCGCGTCGAGGGCTCCGAACGGTTCGTCCATCAGCAGGATCGATGGGTTCACCGCGTATGCGCGGGCGATCGCGCACCGCTGCTTCATTCCGCCCGAGAGCATCTTCGGCAGCGCATCGGCGAACTGCTCGAGACCCACCATCCTGATGAAGTACTCGGCGCGCTCGCGACGCTCGGCCTTCGCCAGGCCCGCCAGCTTGAGACCGAACTCGACGTTCTTGCGCACGGTCAGCCACGGGAAGAGGGCGTACTGCTGGAAGATCACGCCGCGCTCCGGTCCTGGACCGTGGACGCTCCTGCCGTCCACCAGAGCCTCTCCGGCTGTGGGCTCCTCGAGCCCGGCGAGGATGTTCATGAGCGTCGATTTGCCGCATCCGGAGGGGCCGACGACGGTGACGAACTCATTGTCGGCGATGTCGAGGTCGACCCGTTCGAGCGCGACGAACTCGGTGTCCTTGAGTTCGAAGGTCTTGCGGATGCCGCGGACGGAGATCTTCGCGGGGTTCACTGTGTCGTTCATCGGCGTTCCTGCCATGCGGTGAGTTTCGTCTCGGCGAAGAGGAGAAGTCGATCCATCGCCAGGCCGAGGATGCCGATGATCACGATGTTGACGAAGATCGTCGCGAGGTCGTAGTAGATCTGCGCCTGCTGCATGCGGAACCCGAGGCCCGCCTGTGCAGCGAGCAGCTCTGCGGCGACGAGCGTCGCCCACGCCGAGCCCAGACCGACGCGCATGCCGACGAGGATGAAGGGCGTGGAGGCGGGGACGATCACCCGGGCGAAGATCGTGCCGTCCTTCGCGCCCAGCACGCGTGCCGCGTTGATCAGCGTGCGGTCGACGCTGACCACTCCCTGGTACGTGGAGATCACACAGGCGAGGAACGCCGCGAGGAAGATCACGAACACCTTCGGGAGCTCGCCGATGCCCATGAGCACGAGCACGAGCGGCAGCAGCGCAAGTGGCGGGATGGTGCGGAAGAACTGGATCCACGGCTCGAACAGGCCGCGGGCGGTGGTGTACCACCCCATGAGGAAGCCGACCGGAATCGCGACGGCGGTGCCGAGGAGGAAGCCGCTGAGCACGCGGGCCAGGCTCGCGGCCACATCCTCCTGGAGGATTCCCGCGTTCCACATCTGAATCGATTTCTGCAGGACCTCGGGCGGGGTCGGCAACTGCAGGCCGCTCTCGGCGAGCACCCACCAGATGGCGATGCCGCCGATGATCGACACGGCGTTCAGGATGAGCAGCTTCATCCGCTTGGACATCCGCCGCGGCCTGCGTCCGCCGGCTGGCCCGGGCCCCGGCAGTGCCACGCCCGTGGTCGCACTGCCCCCGGCCGCGACGGATCTGGCCGCCGCCTGCTCGATCGAATCGGTCATCACGATCACCTGTCCCATCGGTCGCCCCACGGGACGTGTGCTCTGTGTCGTGCGCTCATGGTGCGCTCCTTCGCTGCTGAGGTGCGGGTTCGGCGGGCGCGGCGTCGGGATAGCCGGCCAGAAGGGGGGACTGATGGAAGATCGCGGCGATGGCACCGAGAGCACCGCCGTCGTCGCGCAGCTGCGCGGCGCGCACGATCTGCGGCTGGTCGGAGGGGATGGAGTACAGCTCGAATCGCAGCGCCGCCGAAGCCGCGTCGACGAGCGCTGGCGCGACGTGGACGATCTCGCCGGCGATGACCACTTCTCGGGGATTGAGCACCATGGCCGCGGCGCCCAGCACCCGGCCGATCGTCGAGCCGACCTCGCGGAGCACCGCGTCGACGTGCGGATCGCCCTTGGCGACGGCCGCCTCGAGGTCGTCGATGCTCGCGATCGGTGCTCCGGCCTCGCGGCATGCGTGCAGGATCGCCGGGGCGGATGCGACCGTCTCCAGGCACCCCCGCTTGCCGCAGCGGCACGTCGTACCGGCGGGGTCGGCGGTGACGTGTCCGAGCTCTCCGGCGAAGCCGCGCGATCCTGTGGCGAGGCGACCGGAGACGACCAGACCGCCGCCGACGCCGTCGGAGAGGCGGAGATAGAGCAGGTTGTCCACGGCATCCGGCCTGGCGATCGCCTCGGCGAGTGCAGCGAGTCGGGTGTTGTTGTCGACCATCACCGGTGCGTCGAAGCGGGCAGCGAAGGCGGCTTCGACGCCTTCGGGGGCGATCCGGCCGTTCCAGTTGACGGTCGCACCCGTCGAGTGCTCGGCCGTGTAGGGGCCCGGTACGCCGATCCCGACCGCCTGCAGGGCACCGAAGTGCACCCCGGTCTCTTCGGAGAGCTGATCGATGCGGTCGAAGGCGCGGCCGATCCGCTCGGGCCACGCGGTGTCGTCGGTGTAGCGGGCGACGCCCTGGGCGATCACTTCGTGCGAGGCGTCGACGACCACGATGTTCACCCGGCGATGGCCGAAGTCCACCCCGAGGTACTGACCCGATCCCGGGTCGAGGGCGAGACGCTCTGCGGGACGTCCACTGCCGGCGCGAGTGGATGCATCCGTGTCAGCGACGACGATCGCGCCGCGCTGCAGGAGCTGGGCCGTGATCTCGGAGAGGGTCGTGCGGGAGAGCCCCACGCGTGCGGCGAGGTCACCGCGGCTGAGCGCCCCGTGGGCCCGGAGCGCCGCGAGCACCCGCTCCTCGTGCGTCCTGCGCACGAGTGCGTGGACTCCGATCGTCGTTGACATGAGAGCAAGATTCTCAGGCCCGAATTTTTCCGTCAACACCCCGACAGAAAAATCCTCGCTTTTGATCGAACCTCGTCATAACTGCTGCCCCGGCCCGCCTCCGCGGACCGGGGCGGCAGCGTCATCGGACAGTGACCGCGACCGGTTTCGACGCCGTCTCGCCGTGGGCGTTGATGAAGACAACGACCAGTGCGTGAGCCCCCGGCGCCACCCCCACGAGGTCGACCGCGGCATGCTGGGACGCCGGCGTGGCAGCGGTCAAGTCACCGGATCCGACCTCGATCCCATCGAGCTCGAAGCGGTAGGACGTCGCGTTCGTCCCCCACCAGAGGTCGGCGGAGGCTTGGAAAGCTCCGTCGCCATCCCCGTTGTCGTGCGAGACGACCGGCGTGGACGGAGCCGCATCGCGCACCGTCACGGTCGTCGAGGTCGTGCTCGTCGCGCCGTAGGGGTTCACCAGTTCAGCGGTGTACGCGTATGTGCCGTTGCCCTTGTCCTCCACGGGGACCACGACATGCTGCGGTGCTCCCGCGGCCGCCTCGAGAGACTGCTCGTGCACCAGCTCGCCGTTCTCATAGATCCGCACCAATCGCCCCGGAACACCCCACCACAGGTCCAGCGCGACCTCGTACTCGCCGTCGTGCAGACCGTATTCGTATCCGCTGGTGTTCGACAGCGTCGCACGGCCCGGGGCCCTCGAACCGATCGATCCCTGTGCGACGGCAAGCTCATCGCCGTTCGCCCCCGAATGCTCCAACCGCACCACGCCGGGCAGCGCGGCATCGTCGATCCTCGACGGGTCGGCCCAGTAGCCGGCGTTGGGGTTACGGAAGAACGTCGCCCAGACAGTGCCGTCCTCATCCTCGAACATGTTGTTGTGTCCGGCTCCGATCGCCGCGGTGTACCGGGGCGAGTACGGCCCCTCGAACGAGTCGGAGACCGCGACGATCGCGTCGTACTGGTCCTTGACGCCACCGGAGTTCGGCAGGTAGGACCAGGTCGGATCCTGTGGAGTGCCCGGCTTGAGCGCCCATGCGGCGTGCATCAGGTAGTACTTGCCGCCGAACTTGCTCACCGTCGCGCCTTCGAGGTAGGGCTCTGGGCTGTAGGCCTGCTGGTCGAACCGCGGCAGGTCCGTGGGGTTCTCGAGGTTCTCCATGTCCGGCGTCATCTTCGAGTAGAGGTCGTTGTGCAGCACGAGATAGGTCGCATCATCGTCCTCGAAGAGCCCGCCATCGATGTGGTAATACTGCGGGTTGGCCGCATTGACCGGTTCACCGAGCGGGTGGTCGATGCTCGCCTCGATGTTGCGGTACGGACCTTCCGGTCCTCCCTCGCTGACCAGCATGAAGGTTCCGGTGAGCTTGCTCTGGTCCCCCATCGTCGCGGCGATGTACCACTTCCCGTCGATGTAGTGCAGTTCTGGAGCCCAGGCGTTGCCCGCCCTGGTGGCCGGGTTGTTCGGATTCTTGTACGTCTGCCATGGGGCGACGACGGTGCGGCCCGGCGAGTTCTCCCCGACGAACTCGGGCGACCAGACCTTGCCCTTGGGCTGGTCGTCACGGATGCCGGTGGTGTCGACGAGCTTCCACGGCCCCTCCAGGGACGGCGCGATCCACACATAGATGCCGTCGTTCCACGGTGCGGCCCTGGTGAGCCCTGGAACGCGAGTGGTTCCGGTCGCGACGTACGTCGTCACGCCATCGACGTCGAATCTGTTCACATAGGTGTCTCTGATCCACACCTGGCCGCGCTCTTCGTCCTGCGGACGCAGTTCGAGGTCGAGCAGCATCGAGTTGTGGTCGTCCGGCATGAGTTCAGCACTGCCGTCTGCCGTGCCGTAGGGGGCATCGGCCACCGCATCCGTCATCGTCGCGGATGGAGGCGGGGTGGCGCTGGCGCTCATCCCGCCTCCCACGAGCATGGCGAGTGTCAGCGCTGAGGCGGCGAGCACAGCTGTCGGGGATCGCATCGGTCGGTTCTCCTTTGAACATGTGCGCGCCGAAGGGCGCGCGTCGGGGCCGTGCCCGCGGCACGACGAAGGGCGGATCCGTCGGCCGCGCGCCCGTCACTCGGATGGATCGCGCGGGCGGGTCCTGGGTGTGTCCGACCCATGAAACGGGGCACGTTTTTTTCCGTCAAGAGGTCGACGGAAAGAGAATCTGACGCCGAGCTCCCCGCTCACCCGCGGGGAAGAGCGCCGCCGCGCCGTCGACGTCGACCTGTACTGAGCTCGCCTCGCGGTCAGCGCTCCACCAGGTCGGCAAGGTTCCGCAACGACGAGGTGAGGCCCTCGATGTGATCCGCCGACGAGATGCCCTCCGGAACATCCTCGGCGCGGAACGTGACATCCGACCCTCTCCCGCTCGCCGCGACCTCCCACGTCATGCGCATGACTCCGGCGAAGCGAGGATCATCGGACTCGAACTCGACCTCCTGCACGACCCGGGCGTTCGGTACGACTTCGACGAAGCGCCCCTCCACGACGTCTTCGTCGGCGCTCGACTTCCCCGGCGCGCCGGTGGCATCGCGATAGGTGAGAACGATGCGGTAGGCGCCTCCCTGTCGAGCATCGAAATGCTCCACGCGGCCCGTCATCCCCGCCGGCGGCAGCCAACGGACGATCGCGTCCGGTGTGCTCATCGCGACGAACACCTCGGACGGTGCCGCGGCCATGTGGAGCGTCGCTTCGTCTACTCGTCCCATGCGTCCACGGTAGAGGACGGGTCAGACGGTGCGCCCCGCCTCGATCCGCACGACGCGGTCCACGGTTCCGGCGGGCGGAGCCACGTGCGAGATGAGCAGCACGGACTGCTCGCCCGCCGCGCCGAGCAGGTCGCGCAGCAGCGCATCGGATGCATCGGGATCGACACCGGCGGTCGGCTCGTCGAGCACGAGCACGGGGAACCCGCGCAGCAGCGCCCGCGCGAGCGCGATCCGCTGCGCCTGCCCGCCCGAGATGAGCGCCCCCCGGTCGCCGACGCGGGCGTCGAGCCCGCCGCGCTCGCGCACCCAGCCCTCGAGCCCCACCCGCGCGAGAACCGCGATCAGCTCGTCGTCGGTCGCCGTATCGCGCGCGAAGAGCAGGTTCTGTCTGATGTCCTCATCGAAGAGCTGCGGATGCTGCTCGCACAGCCCGATCGTGCGCCGAAGCGCGGGGCCGCTCAGTGCCGCAGCATCCGTCCCCCCGATCGTGAACTCGCCCTCTGCGCGCAGGAACCCGACGAGCACCGACGCGAGCGAGCTCTTCCCCGCCCCGCTCGGGCCGCTGACGAGCACCCGCTCCCCCGGTTCGAGGTCGAGTGACACGCCCCGCAGCGCGGGCGCACCGCCCGGCCAGGTGGCGCGAACATCGCGCAGCCGCAGGGCTGCGCCGGCCGGGGCGTCGTCGATCCCGGCATCCGATCGCAGCTGCGCCGGCACCGGCGACGGGAGCACGTCGACGACGCGTTGCGCGCTCGCGCGCACGCTCCGCCACGACGCCGCAGCGATCGGCACCGCACCGAACACCTCGAACACGACCATCGGCACGAGCACGACGACCGCCAGCCATGGCCCATCGATCGCGCCCGTCGCGAGCCCCGGCGACGCCGCAGCCACCGCCCACGCCGATGCCGCACCCGCCAGAACCGAGACGACGCCTGCGGCGATCGCCTGCGCCACCGAGGCGCGCGTGATCGTGCGTCTGACGTCGGCGTCGGCGCGCTCGATGCGCTCGCGCGCGGCGGGCTCGGCGCCGTAGGCGAGCAGCACATCGAGGCTGCCGAAGTAATCCACGAGGGATGCCGAGAGCGCGGCGCGATCGTGCGAGACCCGTTCCTCTGCGCGGGCGCCGAACACCCAGCCCAACCCGATCGCGACGAGCGCCGCGATGAGCAGACAGGCAGCGAGGGCGAGAGCGGCGGGCGGCGAGACGACCGCGACGAAGACCACCGCGCCGACCGCGATGGTTCCGGCGACGGCGAGCGGCTGCACGACCCGCAGCGGCAGATTCTGCAGGTTCTCGACGTCGTCGACGAGCGCCGAGAGCATCCGGCCTCGGTCGACGCGGCCGAGCCCCGCCGGCGCGAGAGGAATCAGTCGACGCACCATGTCGGAGCGAGTCGAGGCCAGTCGGCGCAGCGCCGCATCATGCCCTGACAGTCGTTCGAGATAGCGGAACACCGCCCTGGACACGGCGAAGAACCGCACGCCGACGACCGCCACCGACAGCGGCACGAGCGAGTCGACGATCGACGCGCTGACGATCAGCCAACCGCTGACAGCGAGCAGCGACACCGCGGCCGCGGCCGAGAGCACACCCCAGATGAGCCCCGGGAGGAACTGCCGCAGCGGCGGCTGCGCAAGACGCAGAACGTCACGGACGCGAGTGAGCCGGGCGTTCACACCGTCACCCCTAGCGCGATGACGACGTCAGCGACCTCGCGAGCCGTGCGGCGGTGCGAGACGAGCAGGACGGTCGCCCCGGCATCCGCCCGCGCGCGCAGCATCGCCCACAGGCGCGATTCCGTGTCGGGGTCGAGTGCGCTCGATGGCTCGTCGAGCGCGAGCACGCGAGCGGGGTCCGAAGCCTGCCGATACAGCGCCCGGGCGACGGCGACGCGCTGCGCCTGTCCACCCGAGAGCCCGGCGCCCTGCACGCCGAGCTCCTGCTGCGGGTCGAGGTCTTCGGCGCACGCCGCATCGAGAGCATGGCGGATGCGGTCGGCATCCGGACTCGCATCGCCGAGCGCGACGTTCGAGGCGATGGTGCCGCGGATCAGGCTCGGCGCCTGCCCTGCCCAGGCGAGCCAGTCCGCCGGGGCGAGCGCGCGCACATCGACGCCGTCGAACACCGCTTCGCCTTCGAACGCCGCCGCACCGCGGAGCGCGGCGATCAGGCTCGATTTGCCCGAGCCGCTCGACCCCTCGATCAGCGTGATCGTCCCCGGTCGCGCGTCGAACGACACCGGTGGGAGGTCGCGGACGCGCAGCTCGTCGACGCACAACTCCGGAGAACCTGCACCTGACGCATGATCGGATGCCGAAAGAACAGCGTCCGGCGAAAAAGCTCCGGAGTTATGCGGGGCGGGAGGAGCGGACGGCGGGGCGGCAGGAGCGGACAGCGGGGCGGGAGACGCCTCGGCCGCAGCCAGCACGTCGAACACGTCCTCGGTCGCGGCCACCCCCTCGGATGCGGCGTGGAACTGCACTCCGACCTGCCGGATCGGCAGGAACGCCTCGGGGGCGAGCAGCAGCACGAAGAGCCCGACCTCGAGCGACAGGTCGCCCGCCAGCAGCCGGAACCCGACCGACACCGCGATCAGCGCCACCGCGAGCGACGACAGCAGTTCCATCGCGAACCCCGAGAGGAACGAGAACCGCAGCACCTTCATCGTCTCGCGGCGGTACTGATCGGCTGTCGCCTCGATCTGGGCCGCTGCCCGTCGCTCGCGCCCGAACAGCCGGAGCGTCGCGAGCCCCTGCACGGTGTCCGCGAAGCGGGCGGCCAGGTGCTGCAGGGTCTTCCACTGCTTCTGCTGCACGGTGCGCGTCGCGACGCCGATGAGGATCATGAAGATCGGGATCAGCGGCAGGGTGATCACCGCGGTGAGCCCGCTCGGCCAGTCCTCCCACCACATGACCGCGACGATCACCGGCGTCGCGATCACCGTGAGCACCAGTTGCGGCAGGTACTTCGCGAAGTACGAATCCAGCGCCTCGAGCCCGTGCCCGGCGGTCACCGCGAGCGACGCCTGGTTGCGCGAGGCGAGCCACCCGGGGCCCGATCGTGCGACGGCGCCGATCAGCGCCCTCCGCAGCTGCGTGCCGGTGGCGGCCGCCGCCCGCATCCCCGCGAGATCGGATGCCGCGATCAGCAGTCCGCGCAGCAGCGCGAGCCCCAGCATCCACACCAGCGACGACACCACAGGCCGCCCCGCGATGGCGCCGGTGACGGCATCCGCCAGATACCAGGCGAACGCGATCACCACAGCGGTCTGAGCGACACCGATGAGCGCGGCGAGGACGAAGAATCCTCGCGCGGCGCCGGCGTAGCGCAGCAGTCGCGGATCGACGGGCTTCACGCGTGAACCGGAGCTCCTTCGATCTGGGCGCGGGTGACGCGCTTGCGGAAGACCCAGTACGTCCATCCCTGGTACAGCAGCACGAGAGGCAGCGCGACCAGCGCCGTCCAGCTCATGATCTGCAGCGTGTACTCGCTGCTGGAGGCATTCTGGATCGTCAGGCTGAACGCCGGATCGATCGTCGAGGGGAGCACGTTCGGGAACAGTGCAGCGAACAGCGTCACGACGGCGAACAGTGTCGTCGCCGCGCCGAACGCGAAAGCCCAGCCCTCGCGACCGCGCGCGTTCGACACGATGGAGAGCACCAGCGACACCGCGGCGAGCGCGGCGAGCACCAGCACGGTGATCGAGAAGTGCGCCGCGACCGTCCAGATCAGGAATGCGGCAGCGACCACGAGGGTCACGAGCCCTGCGCGCAGCGCGAGTCGCCTGGCATCGGCGCGCAGTCCGCCGTCGGTCTTCAGGGCGATGAAGGTCGCGCCGTGCGTGAAGAACAGCAGCAGCGTCGTCAGTCCTCCCAGCAGCCCGTACGGGTTCAGCAGGTCGAACACCGTGCCGATGAACACGTGCCGCTCATCCAGCGCGACTCCCTGGATGATGTTCGCGAACGCGACGCCCCAGAGGAATGCGGGCACCGCGGATCCGATGACGATCATCCGGTCGAAGCCCGCCTTCCACTTCTCGGACTTCCCCTGGTGGCGGTATTCGAACGAGACGCCGCGCAGGATGAGGGTGAGCAGGATCAGCAGCAGCGCGAGGTAGAAACCGCTGAACAGCGACGCGTACCACTCGGGGAACGACGCGAACAGGCATGCGCCGGCGACGATGAGCCAGGTCTCGTTGAGATCCCAGACCGGTCCGATCGTGTTGATGATCTGGCGCCGGGTGACGTCGTCGCGGTTCTTGCCCCTGCCGCCGAGGAACGGCAGCGACATGCCGACGCCGAAGTCGAAGCCGTCGAGCACGAAGTAGCCGACGAACAGGAAGGCGATGATGCCGAACCAGAGAAGTTGAAGATCCATGTCCATGCCTCTCAGTACACGACCGACGGCAGCTGGGCCGTCTCGTCCTCGGGTTGCTCTTCGGTGTCGGGCCCCTTCTGCGCGGCCTTCACGATCAGACGGATCTCCACGACCGCCAGCGCGGCGTAGATCGCGGTGAACGCGATGAGCGAGATGAGAACCTCAAGCCCCGAGGTGCCGGGCGATACGCCGTCTCGTGTGCTCATCAGACCGAACACGAGCCAGGGCTGGCGCCCCATCTCGGTGAACACCCACCCGACGATGTTCGCGAACAGAGACAGCGGGAAGGACCAGATGGCGATCTTCCACATCCACTTCGCGACCGGGCGCTTGGCGTTCTTGCGGGTGACCCAGAGGCCGACGAGAGCGATCAGGGCGTGCAGCATGCCCAGGCCGATCATCCAGCGGAACGCCCAGTAGGTGATCCACAGGACGGGTGCGAAGTTGTCGATGCCGAGATCGGCGAACTGCACCGCGTACTCGGCGTTCAGGTCGTTGATGCCGTGCACGCACGCGTCGAAGGTGTGGGTCGACAGCAGCGAGAGCAGATAGGGCACTCTGATCGAGAACAGCTCGGAGGAGCCGTCAGGCGTGCCGAGGGTGAAGATGCTGAATGAGGCGTCGGCCCCGCACACGGTGTTGAACGTCGCCTCGGCCGCGGCCATCTTCATCGGCTGCGCGGCGTACATCGCGAGTCCGAGCTGGTCTCCGGAGAGCACGACCCCCGCGGTGGAGATGAGCATTCCCCACAGCCCGAACTTCAGCGAGACGCGCATCGTGTCCACGTGCTGGCCGCGATAGAGGTGCCAGGCCGAGACCGAGATGATGACTCCGGCGGCGAACATGAACGCGCCGAAGATCGTATGCGGGAACGCGGCGAGCGCCACGGGGTTGGTCAGCAGCGCCCAGAAGTCGACGAGCTCGGCCCGGTTGGTGACCGGGTTGTATTCGTAGCCGACGGGGTTCTGCATGAACGCGTTGGCGGCGATGATGAAGTAGGCGGACAGGATGCTGCCGATGGCGACGAACCAGATGCTCATCAGGTGCAGCCTCTTGGGCAGCTTGTCCCAGCCGAAGATCCACACGCCGATGAACGTCGCCTCGAAGAAGAAGGCGAACAGGCCCTCGAAGGCGAGCGGCGCGCCGAACACGTCGCCGACGAATCGCGAGTAGTCCGACCAGTTCATGCCGAACTGGAACTCCTGCACGATGCCGGTGACGACTCCCATCGCGAAGTTGATGAGGAAGATCTTGCCGAAGAACCGGGTCAGGTGCAGGTACTGGATCTTGCCGGTGCGCACCCACGCGGTCTGGAACAGCGCAGCGGAGAGCGCCATGCCGATCGTGAGCGGCACGAAAAGGTAGTGGTAGATGGTCGTGAGACCGAACTGCCACCGGGCAAGCGCAAGTGGATCCAACCACTCCATCGGACGACTCCCTCTCTCGATCGGCCCTCAGGCCGAAGCATCCGCAAGCCGAAGCTGCACCGTGCACTCGGCCGGCAGTGCGGGCTCGTGCACGAAGTCGGCGGTGAGCGGTCCGCCGGCCTCGGTGAGCACCCCCTGCATGAGGCTGAGGTGCACCTGGCACAGCATCGGGCGGTCCTCGGGCCGTGCCGCTGCGTGCGGGCACGGGGTGAGATCGACGGTGAGCCTGGAGTCGTCGATGACGGGCTCGAATCCGCTCTCTTCCAGATCTTCGATGAGGGCATCGAGTTGATATGTGGCCTCGGAGCCGAGGCCGGATGCCGCCATCGGCAGCGCTCTGCGCATGAGGTCGCCGCGGCGAGCCGCCGCGTTGACCTTGTCGCGGGCGATGTCGCTCGAGGCCTCCGGGGTGCCGGTGGCGGCGCTGTAGAGAGTGCGTGGGCGTCCGCGAGTGGCCCGTCGCTCGATCGACGCGATGATGTAGCCGCCGTCGATCAGGCGCTGCAGGTGCTCGCGGATCGTGTTCTGATGCAGCCCCGTCGATTCGCAGAGCTCCGTGATCGAGCGGGGGGAACGCGACTGCACGAGATGCAGGATCTGCACTCGTGAGTATGTCGAGATGGGGCCACACGCGGGGCGGGCTGGAGCCATGTCTCCATTATGGCGAGATCCTGATCAGCCCAGGATTTCGGGGCCGTGAATAATCAGGTTCTGACGATAGAGAACCCGGATGCCGACGATAGCCTGGGCATATGTCCTCCGTCGTGCGTCTGGCCCGCATCTCTGAAACTCCGCTGTCGCTCGACGATCACGTCGCCGCCGTCGACAGCCCGACGGCCGGTGCCGTCACGACATTCGTCGGTCGCGTGCGCGACCACGATCCGGATGCCGCCGACGCCGTCGTCGCCCTGGAGTACACCTCGCATCCGGATGCCGAGTCGGCGCTGCGCCGTGTGGCGGAGCGCGCCGCCGAGGGGACGGATGCCGTCGTGGCGGTCAGTCACCGGGTCGGCCGGCTCGAGGTCGGCGAGGCGGCGGTCGTCATCGCTGTCGCCTCACCGCACCGCGATCAGGCGTTCACGGTGTGCCGCGAGGTGATCGAGGCGATCAAGCGCGATCTTCCGGTGTGGAAGCGCCAGGTCGAAGCCGACGGCACCACGGCGTGGAAGGGCATCGGCGGGTAGCGGCTGCACCGCCCGCCCGGCTACGACCTGTCGGACCAGGTGCCGGCGAGCTCGACGATCTCGGCCACAGCCGCGCGCACGTCATCCGGCGATCCGCCCGCGCGCCCGGCCACCAGGCCGGCGACGAAGGCGCTGAACGGCGCGGCCGGTCGCGCCACCCCGTTCGCGACATCACGGGCGAGGTCGAGGATCAGTGCGATCGGCACGTCATCCGCGCCGAGGTCGAATCGGTCGCGCAGCGCCTCGGCCCATTCGTCGAGGGCTTCCGGCGGCAGAGTGCGGGGTGAGTCGCTCACGGTTCCTCCTCGAGTTCGACGCGCAACCGCGCCAGGTCGTCCGGCGTATCGATGTCGGCGGTCACTCCATCTTCGTCGGCGATCCACGAGATCACCAGTCCACCCAGCAGAGCGCGGCATGAGGCCCCTGCGGGGTCGCCGAGGGCGGCGACCCCGTCGCGCAGCCGCGCGGTGCGGTAGATGCCCGCGAGCCACTGCGCGTGCCCGTCGACCGAGAACACGTGCGCGTCGGTCATCGGCCCGACGCGTCCGTAACCGGATGCGGCATCGGATGCATCGGATGGGTCGGATGCATCGGATGCCGCCGCTTCGGCGACCAGGCGCGGGATGACCCGGTGCGCACGCGGCAGATCTCCGGCGAGCAGGATGGTCCACTCCGCATCGCGACCGGTGTCTGCATCGCGACCGGTGTCTGCGGACAGCGCCGCGGCGATCGCGGCGATAGGGCCTCCGAACGGCGGCTCCTCCCTCACCCAGTGCACGGGAGCCGCCTCATCGAGCACGGGACCGGCGGCGATGATCGGCGCGCACCGCGCGGCACGGAGGGCATCGATGGATCGGGCGAGCAGCGTGCGTCCGCCGACCTCGATCAGCGGTTTGGCGCCACCGCCCATCCGAGTCGATCGTCCACCGACGAGCAGGATGGCGCCTGTTCTCCCCCGGTCGCCTCGTGTCACAGCAGCAGGACCTCGACGAGATCGCCCGCCGCGACGGCCTCGACGTCGGCGGGCACGACCGCGTACGCCTCGGCGAGGCCGAGGCCTGCGCTAAGGTGCGAGCCGGATCCGCCCGAGGTCGCAGAGCGCACGACCGGATGCGCAGGGTCTGCACGATCGATCACGACGGGCAGGTACTGCCGGCGGCCGGGCGGAGTGCGCCAGCCGGTCGCCGCGGGCAGGCGCACGGTCGGCCGGTCGATGCGTGTGCGCCCCTGCATCCGCAGCAGCGCCGGCCGCACGAACACCTCGAACGAGACGGCGGCGCCGACGGGATTGCCCGGAAGGCCGAACAGCAGCATCCCCTCCGGCGCGGCACCGAACCCCTGGGGCTTGCCCGGCTGCATCGCGACCCGACTGAACTCCATGTCACCGGCGAGGCTCTGCCGCACGATCTCGTACGCACCGGCGCTCACACCACCGGTGAAGACGACGGCATCCGCCTCCCGGCGCACGGCCTCGGCGACGGCATCCGCGGGTCCTGCTCCCTCGTCGTCGACGACGCGGCGCAGCACCACCTCGCCGCCGGCCTCTTCGACGAGCCCCGCGATCAGGATGCCGTTCGACTCGGGGATCTGCCCGTGCTCGAGAGAGCCTCCCTCGACGACGAGCTCCGAACCGGTCGAGACGACCACGACCTTCGGGGGCGGAGCGACCTCGACGTGAGACACGCCGGTGGAGGCGAGCGCTGCGAGCTGCCACGGCCCGAGCAGCGTGCCAGCGCCCAGCACGACGTCACCGGCGGCGACATCCTCGGCGGCACGGCGGATGTGCGCGCCCCGCGCGCGCGGGGCGCGGGTGACGAGCGCCTCGGAGAGAGAGCCGGCGAGGCCGCCCGCGGTGTCCTCGAAGGGCACGATCGTGTCAGCGGCCGCCGGAACGGGGGCGCCGGTCATGATGCGCGCGGCCTCCCCTGAGGCGAGCGCGGGATCCAGTGCGCTGCCCGCGGGGATGTCGGCGGCCACGCGCAGGGCGACCGGGGTCTCGGCGCTCGCTCCGGCGACATCCGCATAGCGCACGGCGAAGCCGTCCATGGCGGAGTTGTCGAACACGGGCACGGCGCTGCGCGCCCGCGCATCCGCCCCGAGCGTGTGTCCGCGCGCGGCGTCGAGCGCGACGGTGACGGCAGGGTGCTGACGGACTTTCGCCAGCACTCGCGCCAGGTGCTCCTCGACGGTGCGGAGGTCGGATCCGTGCGGCATGCCGCCCGTCACGGTCGCCGCAGCCGTGCGGGGTCAGGAGGCGCGACCGGGTCCCAGCCGCGCTTGGGCGCACGAGCGCCGCGGTGCTGGTCGCGCGACCGGTACACGATGTACGGCCGGAAGAGGTATCCGACCGGTGCCGAGAACACGTGCACGAGCCGGGTGAACGGCCACAGCGCGAACAGCAGGCAGGCGGTGATGATGTGCAGCTGGAACAGCAGCGGCACGCCCACCATGAGCTCGGGGTGCGGCTGGAAGATGATCATGTCGCGCATCCACGGCGAGATCGTCTCGCGGTAGTGGAAGCCGGGCCCGAACACCTGATGCACCACGGTCGCCGCAGTGCCGAACAGCAGCGTCGCGCCGAGGAACACGTACATGATCTTATCCATCACCGTGGTCGCGAGGAACACGGCGGGAACGGTGCGGCGGCGGAAGATGAGGATCACGAGGCCCGCGAGCGTGAGCAGGGCGGCGAGGGTTCCGAGGACGGTCGCCCCGAGGTGGTACATCTCCTCGTTGATGCCGATCGCGTACAGCCATTCCCGTGGGATGAGCAGACCAACCACGTGACCGGCGATCACCATCAGGATGCCGAAGTGGAACATCGGCGACCCCCACCGCAGCAGCCGGTTCTCATACGTCTGCGACGAGCGGGTCGTCCAGCCGAACTTGTCGTAGCGGTAGCGCCAGATGTGCCCGAGGATGAACACCGCGGCGCAGATGTACGGCAGCGCCACCCACAGCAGGATCTGCAGCGTGCTCACGATCGGTCCCCTCCTTGCGGCGTCGCCGTGCGGAAGGCCGGCATGGGCAGGCTGAGCCCCACGGTCTCCGTCGGCGGCCCCTCGCTGACGAGCGCGAGCACGCGCTCGCGGGTGGCCTGGTCGACCTTCGGCAACGACAGCGTGATCGCGCGCACGATGTCCGACCAGGGGCTGTCCATGTCCTCCAGCGCCGCACGCAGCACCTCGATGCCCTCGCGGTGCGCGGTCAGCAGCGCATCCGCGACGTCGGACTGCGAGCGCGCCGAGAACTCCAGCACCGCCGGCAGGTAGTCGGGCAGCTCGGCGGCGTCGAACTCCCAGCCCGCCGCACGGTACGCGTCGAGGAAGGTCACCAGCGCCGTGCCGCGCCGACGCGTGTCGCCGGTGGCGTAGTAGCTGAGATACAGCGAGCACTTGCGCTTGAGATCGAACGTCGTCACGTAGGTCTTCTGCCATTGCGATGCCCCCGCCGCGCGTGCGCGGCCGATGAACCGCACGAGCGGTGCGGCGACGGCATCCGGAAGCGCCACTGTGTTCGCCTCGAGCACGTCGAGGCGTTCGAACCAGGCGTCGTCCGGGTAGTCGAGCAGGAGCGAGGCGAGCATGTGCACCGTGCTGCGCTGTGCCGGCCCCAGGGCGACCGGCGCCAGCGCGTCCGGCAGCTTCCGGCGCGGCGTCACGCGCGGCGGCATCATCGTGCTCATGATCGGCCCTCGTCGTAGGAGCGCTGCTCGGAGACCTCCGACGGTGGGAACAGACCGGTCGGCGTGCCGTTGCCGTCCCAGTTGAGCAGATTCACCCGCCCGGATGTCGAGGGCTGGTCGGCGCTCTGGCGGTCGGAGAGCATGTGGAAGTTCTCCACGGCGACGGGCACCGACCCGCCGCTGGCCGCACCGAACGGTCCGCCCGCACCGCCCATGCCCGGGCCGCCGTCGAAGTCGAGCGAGCACGCCATCTCTTCGAGACCGTGCGCCTGCTCCTGGTGGGCTGCGGGGATGACATAGCGCTCCTCGTACTTCGCGATCGCGAGCAGCCGGTACATCTCCTCGATCTCGCGGCCGGTCATCCCCACGGCATTCGCGATGCTCTCGTCGCGCACGTCGTCGATGCTCACCCCGCGCATGTACGAGCGCATCGCGGCGAGCTTGCGCAGCGACCTGTCGACGGGCGCGATGTCGCCGGCGGTGAACAGCTCGGCGAGGTAGCCGATCGGGATGCGCAGCTTGTCGATCGCCGCGAACAGCGTCCGGGCATCCTCGCCGTCGTTGCCGGAATTGCTGACGACGTCGACGACCGGCGACAGCGGCGGGATGTACCAGACCATCGGCATCGTGCGGTACTCGGGATGCAGCGGCAGCGCCACCTCGTAGTCGTGGATCAGGCGCCAGACGGGGCTGCGCTGCGCCGCCTCGATCCAGTCCTCCTGGATGCCGTCGCGCCGGGCGGCTTCGATGACGGCGGGATCGTGCGGGTCGAGCAGCACCGACCGCTGCGCGGCGAGCAGTTCGTGCTCGTCCTCGACGGCGGCGGCCTCCGCCACGCGGTCGGCGTCGTAGAGCACGAGGCCGAGGTAGCGCAGGCGCCCGACACAGGTCTCGGAGCACACTGTGGGCAGGCCCACCTCGATGCGCGGATAGCACATCGTGCACTTCTCGGCCTTGCCCGTCTTGTGGTTGAAGTAGACCTTCTTATAGGGGCATCCCGACACGCACATCCGCCAGCCGCGGCAGGCGTCCTGGTCGACGAGGACGATGCCGTCCTCGTCGCGCTTGTACATCGCGCCAGAGGGGCAGGATGCCACGCACGAGGGGTTCAGACAGTGCTCGCAGATCCGAGGGAGGTAGAACATGAAGGCCTGCTCGAACTCGGCCTTCACCTCTTCGCTCATCTTCTGCAGGATCGGGTCGTCCTGCATGGTCTCGACCGATCCGCCCAGGTCGTCATCCCAGTTCGCCGACCACGAGACCTTCATGTCCTTGCCGGTGATGAGGCTCTTCGGCCGTGCGACCGGGGTGTGATCGCCGCTCGGGGCGTTCACGAGCATGTCGTAGTCGTACGTCCAGGGCTCGTAGTAGTCGTTGATCTCGGGCAGCTTCGGGTTCGAGAAGATCCGGGCGAGCTTCGCGATGCGGCCGCCGCTTCGCAGCTTCAGACGCCCCCGCTTGTTGCGCACCCAGCCGCCGCCCCACTTCTCCTGATCCTCATAGCCGCGCGGATAGCCGACGCCGGGACGGGTCTCGACGTTGTTGAACCAGACGTACTCGACACCGGTGCGGTTGGTCCAGGCCTGCTTGCACGTGACCGAGCACGTGTGGCACCCGATGCACTTGTCGAGATTCATCACCATCGACATCTGCGCCATGACCCTCATCGGTACTGCACCTCCTGGTTGCGACGGCGGATCGTGGTGACCTCGTCGCGCTGGTTTCCGGTCGGCCCCAGATAGTTGAACGCCCACGCGAGCTGCGCGTAGCCGCCGATCAGATGGCTGGGCTTGAGCAGGATGCGGGTGAGCGAGTTGTGGATGCCGCCGCGCTGACCGCTCATCTCCGACAGCGGCACATCGACGGTGCGATCCTTCGCGTGGTACATGTACACCGTGCCCTCCGGCATCCGGTGCGACACATTCGCCCGCGCGACGACGACGCCGTTGCGGTTGTACGACTCGATCCAGTCGTTGTCGCGCACCCCGATCTTGGCGGCGTCGCGCGGACTCATCCAGATCGTGGGCCCGCCGCGCGAGAGCGACAACATGAACAGGTTGTCCTGGTACTCCGAGTGGATCGACCATTTCGAGTGCGGCGTCAGGTAGCGCACGTGCACTTCGGTGTGGGTGCTCTCGCCGGGGACGACATCGCCGAACAGCCGGTGCATGTCCAGCGGCGGGCGGTAGATCGGCAGCGTCTCGCCGAGTTCGTCCATCCAGTCGTGATCGAGGTAGAAGTGCTGCCTGCCGGTGAGGGTGTGCCAGGGCTTGAGCTGCTCGACGTTGATCGCGAAGGCCGTGTACCGGCGCCCGCCGTGCTCCGACCCCGACCACTCGGGAGAGGTGATGACGCTGCGCGGCTGCACCGACACGTCGTTGAAGGTGAGGTGGGTGCCTTCGTGCTCGTCGGCGAGGAACGCCATCTTCTGCCCGGTGTGCTTCTCGAGCGCCTTGAACCCCTGCACGGCGAGACGGCCGTTGCTCGTCCCCGAGAAGGCGAGGATCATCTCGCACGCCCGCTGGTCGGTGTCCAGCCGCACCGCACCGGCGAACGGGCCGGTGGCGACGGTGCCGTTGACCCGCCCGAGCCGTTCGATCTCGGGCTCGGCGCGGTAGGTGATGCCCTTGGTCGTCATCCCCAGCTTCTGGGTCAGCGGCCCGAGCGAGCGCCACTTCTCGGCGAGGTTCGGATAGTCGCGTTCGACGACGGCGAGCTTCGGCATCGTGACGCCGGGCACGCGCGGCAGGTCTTCGACCCGCCCGTGCGGGGTGGCCATGACATCGGGGGTGTCGTGCTGCAGGGGCGTGGCGACGAGATCGCGACGGACGCCGAGGTGCGTGCGCGCCATCTCGCTGAACTTCTCGGAGAGGATGCGGAACGCCTCGAAGTCGGTCTTCGTCTGCCACGGGGGCGCGATGGCCGGATTGAACGCGTGGATGAAGGGATGCATGTCGGTCGAGGACAGGTCGTACTTCTCGTACCAGGTCGCCGCCGGCAGCACGATGTCGCTGAACAGCGTCGTGCTGGTCATCCGGAAGTCCGCCGTCATCAGGAGGTCGAGCTTGCCCTCCGGCGCCTTCTCGTGCCAGGTCATCGACGTCGGGCGCGAACCCTCCTCCGCTTCGGAGGCCCGCACCGAGGCATCCGTTCCGAGCAGGTGCTTGAGGAAGTACTCATTGCCCTTCCCCGAGGAGCCGAGCACATTCGCCCGCCAGATGTTCATGATGCGCGGGAAGTTCGCCCGATCATCGGGGTCCTCCACGGCGAAGCGCAGGGAACCGTCGTCGAGACTGTCGACGACGTGCTGCGCCGGGTCCTTGCCGAGCGCCTCGGCCTCGTCGACGATGTCGAGCGGGTTGCGGTCGAAGGTGGGATAGCTCGGCATCCACCCCCGCTGCACCGACTCGACCAGGCAGTCGGCGGTCGTGCGCCCCTCGAACGCGCCCTTGCCCAGCGGCGATGCCAGCTGGTCGGCGGGCAGCCCGTCGTAGCGCCACTGGTCGGTGGCGAGGTAGAAGAACGCGGTGCCGATCGTGTAGCGCGGCGGGCGCACCCAGTCGGATGCTCCGGCATACTGCTGATACCCGGTGATGGGCCGCACCTTCTCCTGCCCGACGTAGTGCGCCCATCCGCCGCCGTTCACGCCCTGGCATCCGGTCATCGTCGTGAGCGCCAGGAACGTGCGGTAGATCGTGTCGGAGTGGAACCAGTGGTTGGTGCCCGCACCCATGAGGATCATCGAGCGTCCGCCGGAGCGTTCGGCGTTGTCGGCGAACTCGCGGGCGATGCGCTCGGCCTGCGGTGCGGGCACCGAGGTGTGCTCCTCCTGCCACGCCGGGGTTCCTGGACTCGACGCGTCGTCGTAGCCGGTCGGCCACTCGCCGGGAAGCCCCTCGCGGCCCACGCCGTACTGGGCGAGCATCAGGTCGAACACCGTGGTGACCGTCTTGCCCGCGACCGTCCGCACCGGCACTCCGCGGGTGATGACGCCCGATCCTCCGGCGTGCTCCTGGCCGGGCTCGGGGTCGAGATCGAACCGCGGCAGCCGGATCTCCGCCGCCTCTCCGCTCCAGGCGGGCAGGTCTGCGACGGACAGCGGCGGCACGACACCCTCGAGGTCGAGATTCCATCGCCCCTCGTCCTCCGGCGAGAAGCGGTGACCGAGCGAGCCGTTCGGCACGACCGGGGTGCCGTCGGCATCCATGAGCACGGGTTTGAAGTCGGCGCGCGCCTGGGCGGCGTCGACGCCATCGAGATCGGATGCCGTGACGAACTTGCCGGGAACGAGACCGCCGTCGCGCTCCTCGACCTCGACGAGGAACGGGGCGTCGGTGTACCGGCGCATGTAGTCCTCGAAGCGCTCCGTGCGCTTCTCCACGAAATGCTCGCGCAGGATGACGTGTCCCATGGCGAAGGCGAGCGCGGCATCCGTCCCGGGATGCGGAGCGACCCACTCATCGGCGAACTTCGTGTTGTCGGTGTAGTCCGGCGAGACGGTGATGACCTTCTGGCCGCGGTAGCGGGCCTCTGTCATGAAGTGCGCGTCCGGCGTGCGCGTGACGGGCACGTTCGAGCCCCACATGATGAGGTAGCCGGCATTCCACCAGTCGGCCGACTCGGGAACATCGGTCTGATCGCCGAACACCTGCGGGCTCGCGACGGGCAGGTCGGCGTACCAGTCGTAGAACGACAGCATCGTGCCGCCGATGAGGTTCATGAAGCGGGAGCCCGCCCCGTGCGAGACCATCGACATCGCGGGGATCGGCGAGAACCCGGCGACGCGGTCGGGGCCGTACTCCTTCACGGTGTGCACGTGGGCTGCGGCCGCGATCTCCATGACCTCGTCCCACGTCGTGCGGATGAGACCGCCCTTGCCGCGCACGCGCTTGTAGCTCCTCGCCTTCTCGGGGTCTTCGACGATCGACGCCCACGCGTCGACGGGATCGGGATGCTGCGCCTTCGCGGCGCGGTACAGCTGAGCGAGCGTTTCGCGGATGTACGGGTAGCGCACGCGGGTCGGCGAGTAGGTGTACCAGCTGAAGGCTGCACCCCGCGGGCAGCCACGGGGTTCGTACTCCGGAGAGTCAGGACCGACTGACGGGTAGTCGGTCTGCTGCGCCTCCCACGTGATGATGCCGTCCTTGACGTACACCTTCCACGAGCACGACCCGGTGCAGTTCACCCCGTGCGTGGAGCGCACCACCTTGTCGTGCGACCAGCGGTCGCGGTAGAACGAATCGCCCGCACGCCCTCCCTGGAGGAACACCGCCCGAAGATCGGCAGAGGTCTCACCCGGCCTGAGGAATCGCCCCATGCTCACCAGCGCGTCAGCCAGTGGCCCATCAGTTGCGGGTGTGCTCTCAGAGCGGGTACCGAGACTCATCGCTTCTCCCTTCCGGAGGTGCGTGCCTGTACCTCAGCATCCTGCCGTGACGCATCCGAAGGGGCAAGGGGGCGCCGTTTTTATTCACCCGCCCTCCACCCCGCCGACGTCCGCGCATCTCTTTTTCCTGGTCAGGCCCCTGGTCAGCGGCGGCGCGGCACGATACTGTCGCCGGTATCGACCCGTGTCACCGGTATCGGAGGGATGCCCGATGAGCGCTCAGACCACCGCCGACGCACCGTCCGCGCAGCTCAAGGGCGGGCTCGCCCAGGTGCTCCTGGCGACGCTCGCCTCGACCGCCGGGTTCTGGGCCTGGATGGCGATCGCCCCGCTGCAGAAGACGTACGCGACCGAGATGGGGCTCGATGAGGGCCAGATCTCGCTGATGCTCGCGACACCAGTGCTCGTCGGCGCTCTCGGCCGCATCCTCGTCGGCGCGATGACCGACCGCTTCGGCGGGCGCAAGATGTTCACCGCCGTGCTGCTCATCTCGGTGCCCGCTGTGCTGCTGGTGGCGCTGGCAGGTTCCATCCAGAGCTTCCCGCTGCTGCTGATCGCCGGGTTCTACCTGGGCGTGGCGGGCACGATCTTCGCCGTCGGCGTGCCCTTCGCGAGCGCCTGGTACCCGCCGGCGAACCGCGGTCTCGCCAACGGCATCTTCGGGATGGGGATGATCGGCACCGCAGTCTCCGCCTTCCTCACCCCCCGCCTGGCGGAGAGCATCGGCTATCTGCCCACGCACCTGCTGATCGCGGGTCTGCTGCTGGTCATGGCGGCCCTCAGCTGGCTGCTGCTGCGCGACTCGCCGGTGTGGAAGCCCAACCGCGAGAAGCTCATCCCCAAAGTGCTCGGCACCCTGAAGCTCGCCGTCACCTGGGAGATGGCCTTCCTCTACGGCATCGTGTTCGGCGGTTTCGTCGCGTTCTCGACCTTCCTCCCGAAGTACCTGACGACGATCTACCCCGACGACGTCGACGTGGTCGGCGCCGGCACCCGTACCGCCCTGTTCGCGGTCGCCGCCGTCATCGCGCGCCCCATCGGCGGCGTGCTCGCCGACCGGTTCGGACCGAAGGTCATCGCGCTGATCTCGCTGGGCGGCATCGTCTCGCTCGCCTATGTGGTGGGCCAGCAGCCGCCGGAGGGCATCGTCACCGGAGTCACCTTCATCATGATGGCTGCGGCGATGGGTCTCGGCATGGGCGCGGTGTTCGCCTGGATCGGGCCGTCGACGCCGCCCGAGAAGGTGGGGGCCGTCAGCGGCGTGGTCGCCGCAGCCGGTGGGCTCGGCGGATACTTCCCCCCGTTGGTCATGGGAGCGACCTACCACCCCGAGACGAACTCCTATCAGCTCGGACTCTGGTTCCTCGTGCTCGTCGGCGCCTTCGCGCTCGTGGTCGCCGGCATGCTGCGCGACACCGGCCACAGATGAGGTCGGCGCTCGTCGACGTCGGATGCCGCGGCTAGCCTTGCTGCATGGCCACTCGTCGTCCCGCTCCCCCCGCTTTCGTCTGCACTGAATGCGGCTGGACGACCTCGAAATGGGTCGGCCGGTGCGGCGAATGCCAGCAGTGGGGAACAGTGCAGGAGCAGGCGGCCAAGACCGGCATCCTCCGGCAGGTGAGCCCGCTCGCTCCCGGTGTCGAGCGCGCCGCGCGGCCGATCACGCAGATCACCACCGAGGAGAACCCGCGGCGCTCCAGCGGCGTCGCCGAGTTCGATCGCGTGCTCGGCGGCGGCATCGTCCCGGGTGCCGCCATTCTGCTCAGCGGCGAACCCGGCGTCGGCAAGTCGACGCTGCTGCTCGAAGTGGCGGCCAGGGCGGCGCGCGGCGGTCGTCGTGTGCTCTACGCCAGCGCCGAGGAGTCGCCGGCGCAGGTGCGGCTGCGCGCCGAGCGCACCGGCGCGCTGCACGATGAGCTGTACCTGGCGAGTGAGACCGATCTCGCCACGATCCTCGGGCACATCGACGAGGTGAAGCCGCAGCTCGTCATCGTCGATTCGGTGCAGACCGTCTCATCCTCGCTCTCCGATGGTGCGGCAGGGCAGCCCAGCCAGGTGCGCGAGGTCGCGGCGACGCTGATCCGGGTGGCGAAGGAGCGCAGTCTGCCGATCATCATCGTCGGCCACGTCACCAAAGACGGGCAGGTCGCGGGCCCGCGCGTGCTCGAGCACCTCGTCGATGTGGTGTGCCACTTCGAGGGTGATCGCCAGACCGCGCTGCGTTTCGTGCGCGCACTGAAGAACCGGTTCGGACCGACCGACGAGGTCGGCTGCTTCCAGATGACCGGCGACGGCATCGCCGAGGTGCCCGATCCCTCGGGGCTCTTCCTCGGGCACGGATCGACCGAGCCGGGCACGTGCGTCGCGATCGCGATGGAGGGCCGCCGGGCGATGCCCGTCGAAGTGCAGGCGCTGACCGTCGGCACAGCGGCGCCGAATCCGCGGCGGGTGGTGTCGGGGCTCGATGCGGCGCGGGTCGCGATGGTGCTGGCGGTGCTCGAGAAGCGGGCCGGAATCGAAACAGGCAAGCTCGACGTGTACGTGTCGACGGTGGGCGGGGTGCGGTTCACCGAGCCGGCGGCAGACCTCGCGATCGCGATCGCCGTGGCGGGGTCGATCCGCAACTTCTCGGTGCCCCGCACGATCGCGGCGGTCGGAGAACTGAGCCTCGCCGGCGAAGTGCGCGCGGTGACGCAGGCGGCGCAGCGCCGTTCAGAGGCCGCGCGTCTCGGCTACAAGCAGGTGATCGACGACCGCTCCGAGCGGCTCGGCGCCGCCCTCGACGACGTGCGCTCGCGGAGCAGGTCGACGCATCCGGGTGGTCCGAATCCTGCGAGATCACGTCACGAAGACGATGTCCCTCCGTTTTGATCCGTGAGGTGAGGAGCGCAAGGTCACGCGCGGCGCGTCAGGCGTCGAGTGCGACGAGCAGCTCGTCGGGCGATGCCTGCATCGGGTGGGGGCCTGCGATATCGAGGAAGACCGTCGTGATGGTCTCGCGGTGCGTGGTCAGGAACTGCCGCAACCACGTCGGAGAGTAGATCCCGACCCCGGGCGGCAGATTCTCCGGCTTGTTCTTCGCGTCGCTGAACAACAGAAGAGCGACCTCGCCGGTCTTCGCGTCGCGGTAGGTCCACACTTCGCCGCCGTCGAGCGGGTTGTCGCGGGCGCCAGGGCGCAGCAGCGGCACCACGGTGTTGCCATGGCGGAGGGCGAGGGCGACAGCCGCGACATCCTGCTTCTCGAGCGCCGTCGCCAGCGCTTCGGAGCGGAACTCCTCGGGTGCGGGCTTCTTGCTGCGCGCGGACTGAGACTTCTTCGCTGCCATGCCCTCAAGCATAGGTGGGGCCCTCTCGAGTCTCCCATTGGGGACTGAAGTACTCGAAAGGGCCCTCGTGCTCTTGATCGATTGCTGTCGAAGCGTTGGGGACGCTGAAAACGAAACCACTGGGGATGGTCCGCATCGATGTATTCAAGAACGAGTCAATGGTATCCCAAGCAGTCGGGTTTCGGCCACGACGTGCGGTGTATTGGCCTCGCGGCCACGGGTAGCAGAGACGTACCCGGCGGATGCGCTGAACGCGTCGGTGACGCTGCCGTGGCCGCGCGGCACTATTGCGCCCTGCACACCGAACTCGGTGGCCGCGTACGCCAGGTGCGAGTGCTCCTTGACGTATTCGGCCGGCAACTGCACGACTCGCTTGCCGTCCGTTACGGTGACGGACTGGTCTGAGTGGACGCATTGAACACTCCAGACATCGCATGGTCGCGGTCGACCGCGCTCCGCGGTCGGCCACCCGGGATCTCCGCACTGGCCACGGCCTCGTGCGCCGCGGCACGGAAGGCCGGTTCGTGCGCGTGCCGAATGATCTCGGGGCCAGCGGCGGCGAGGCGCCGCATCGTCTCGTGGAGGTCTTCGGCTACCTCGGGGAGCTGTGAGACTCGCGCGGCGGCGACCGCGAATTCGCGCACCCATTCCCGCCCTTCGCGCGCCGTCATTGAGGCCGGACTGCGGCCGGTTTCAATGGCGCGTCGAGTTTCGGCGCTGACGTCCTCGGCGAGGTCGGCCGTCACGGCACGGTCATAGAGCACGCCCTCGGCGCGCGTGGTGACAGTGATGCGGTCGACGAGGCCACGGCTCACGAGCTGTTCGACAGTCGCGGGCATGGCTTCGTACGCGGCTTCGTGTGCGGCAGACGGTGTCCACCGGTTCTGATCGTTGCCAGCAGCTGAGCCGAGGTAGCGGGTGACGGTCCCGAGTGCGGAGACGGCGCCGGGCACGGCGAGCACGTGCGCCTCGACCCGATAGCCCTGGGACCGGGACGCGGCCGCTGTCGACTCGACCACCGGCAGCTGCCGCATCGTCGTCTCCAGGATGACGCTGCGCCGCTCTGCGCGGAGGTGGTCGGCGGCCATGCCGACCCACGCTCCCGACGCCTGAGCGGTGATGTGGGGCATCGCGAGAGGGTCGGTGCGCATCAGGGCGCGGTAGTCCGGGTGGAACGCCCGGAAGTCATCTCCGATGACGGGCACCGCGGCCGGGCGTTCGCTGTGCACATCCGCGATCGCGCGTGACTTGCCGGCGCCGGGCTGGGCGCCGACGAACACCACAGAGGGATGCAGCTCGGCGGCGCCGCCGGCGATCAGCGTGGGCGCGATCTGGCGGTCGAAGATCTCGCGCAGCTCGTCCGCGCTGAGAGTATCCCGCCAACTCACGCAGTCGTGCGCAACTGACGCAGGCGCGACCGGTACTCGTCGGTCTTCGACTTGATCGTCGCGAGGTCAGAACCGCGCACGCTGTTCACGTCCTGCCAGAGGGCGATGTGTGCGGCCGTGGCCGCGTCGCACTCAGCGGCCGTAGCCGCGTGAGTCGAGAGCCAGATGTACTCGCCGCGCAGCTCGGTTGCCGTCTCGCGCATGATGTCGTAGATCATCGGGTCGAAGTCGACGATCTCGGGGGCGCGAGCTGTTGCCTTGGCCATGTGGTCCCCTCTTTCGTCCGCTGCCGTCAGTGTACGCCGGACCTCAGACAAACCGGCAGGGAGCGATGTTTCAGCGTTCCCTGCCGCGCTGTTGGGGACGCTGCCGGCCCTTCTGCGCGTCGCCGGCGACGCGAGTGCCCTCGGTGTCTCGGTCTCGAGCGGCGTGTGCGGTCGTGTCCGGACCGCACGCCCTCATTGCGCCGCACGCCCTCAATGCGCCGCACGCGCTCACGCTCGCCCCGAGTCGTCGACTCAACCAGATCGACCGCTGGCCGTGGCCGGTCTATCGACGTCGACGCCCCATCACGCCGCGTGTGCACGAACAGCTCGCGCGCCTGCAGTCCTGTGTGTCAGTCAGTAGAGCAGGATCTGTCGCGTATTCGTCGCATCGAACCCGCCGATCGACACCTCGACGTGGTACGACGCGCCGCCTGCGGGGGCTCGGGACCGGTTCTCCTCCGCGCAGGTGGAGACGTCGGAGCGGGTGCGATCCCAGGTCACCGGGGTCGCGCTCGCCACGGTCTGACCCGCGTCGAGGGTGACGAGCATGCTGCTCGGGTTCTCCTGGCAGTCCGTCGAGCGCCACCACACGTCGTCACCACTGGTCACGGTGAACGACTGGGTCGCCGAGCCGACATCGATCGTGCACGCGGCAGCGCCATTGTTGGTGAGCGAGATCGACAGGGCGGGAAGCTCGCCGGCCGCATACGAATCGGCGTCCGTGACGGCCTCGACGACGACGTCCGTGCCGCGGCACGGCGCGGCCGTCGCGGCGTCGCTCTCGGTCGGGGACGGCGAAGGACTCGCCTCCGGATCGGCGGATGCGGTCGGGGTCGGCGTGCCGGATGCCGGCGTGTCGGATGTCGGCGTCTCGGATGCCGTCGGCGTCTCGGATGCCGTCGGCGCCGGGGACGCCCACGGCTGCGCGATCGCGAGCCACACACCCACCGCGATGGCGGCGATCACGAGGATGACCACGCTGAAGAACACCAGACGTCGGCGCCGGTAGACGGCGGGGCTGCGTGTAGCCATCACAGCGACTTCAGCATCCGCGTGTTGCCGAGCGTGTTCGGCTTGACGTGCGCGAGATCGAGGAACTCCGCGACACCCTCATCCGGGCTGCGCAGCAGTTGCGAGTACACGTCGGGGGCGACGACCTGCTCGCCGATCGGCGCGAACCCGCGGCGGGTGAAGAACTCGGTCTCGAAGGTGAGGCAGAACAGGCGCGTGAGGCCCAGGTCGAGCGCGCGCTGCTCGAGCGCCGCGACGATCTCGCGACCCACGCCGTGCCGCAGCCAGTCGTCCCGCACGATGAGCGTGCGGATCTCCCCCAGGTCCTCCCACATCACGTGGAGCGCGCCGCATCCGATGAGCTGCCCGTCGTGCTCAGCGACCACGAACTCCTGCACGGCGCCGTAGAGGATCGCGAGGTCCTTGCCGAGCAGGATGCGCCGGTCGACCAGCGGCGCCAGCAGCCGGTGGATGCCGAGGATGTCGGCGCTGCGCGCCGGGCGGACGGTGTACTCGCTCACATGTCCAGCCTAGAACTGTCCGCCGGCAGCCCCCGCTCGCCGCGTCGAATGTGCACAGCTTCGGATCTCCCGCTCGCCGCTTCTGACGTGCACAGCTTCGGACATGCACAGCTTCGGACGTGCACAGCTTCGGACGTGCACAGCTTCGGACGTGCACAGCTTCGGATCTCTGCCGCGACACTCCGCGGCGCGCTGCTCATCCGCGGCGTGTCGGGCGCCGGGTCCGCAGTTGTGCCCATCGGCGGAGACACGCGAAAGGGCGGATGCCGCAGCACCCGCCCTTCGTCAGTCGATGACTACTCGCCCGACGCGGCCGCGAGGTCGGGCGTCGCACTGATCGCGCCGCCGGTCGTGTTCACGCCGACCGCGACCGTCTCGCCGCGAGCACCGATCTCGAACAGGAACTGGGTTCCGTCGGCGTCCACCTTCACGTGGTCGCCGGGGTTCAGCTCACCGTGAAGGATCTTCTCGGAGAGGTGATCCTCGATCTCGCGCTGCATCGCACGACGCAGCGGACGGGCGCCGAGCGCGGGGTCGAAGCCGATCTCGATGAGGCGCTCCTTGGCCGCCTGCGACAGTTCGACCGTCATGTCGCGGTCGAGCAGGCGGTCGCTCAGGCGCTTGACGAAGAGGTCGACGATCTGCACCAGTTCGTCCTTCGACAGCTGCGGGAAGACGATGACGTCGTCGACGCGGTTGAGGAACTCGGGCTTGAAGTGGCGCTTGAGCTCTTCGTCGACCTTGCCCTTCATCCGCTCGTAGCTGGTCTGCGCGTTGCCCTCGATCTGGAAGCCGACGGGGCCTCCGGCGATCGCCGACGAACCGAGGTTCGTGGTCATGATGATCACCGTGTTCTTGAAGTCGACGACACGACCCTGACCGTCGGTGAGGCGACCCTCTTCGAGGATCTGCAGCAGCGAGTTGAAGATGTCGGGGTGAGCCTTCTCGATCTCGTCGAACAGCACGACGGAGAACGGCTTGCGGCGCACCTTCTCGGTGAGCTGGCCGCCCTCTTCGAAGCCGACGAATCCGGGAGGGGCACCGAACAGACGGGAGACGGTGTGCTTCTCGCCGAACTCGCTCATGTCGAGAGAGATCAGCGCATCCTCGTCGTCGAAGAGGAACTCGGCGAGCGCCTTGGCGAGCTCGGTCTTTCCGACGCCGGTGGGGCCGGCGAAGATGAACGAGCCGCTCGGACGCTTCGGGTCCTTCAGACCTGCGCGCTGGCGACGGATCGTGCGGGAGAGCGCCGCGATGGCCTCCTCCTGCCCGACGACGCGCTGGTGCAGCGCCTTCTCCATGAAGACGAGTCGGCTCGACTCCTCTTCCGTGAGCTTGAAGACCGGGATGCCGGTGGCCTGTGCGAGCACTTCGGCGATCAGGCCCTCGTCGACGACTGCGGAAGTCGCGACGTCGCCGGAGCGCCACTGCTTCTCGAGGCGCAGGCGCTCAGCGAGGAGGCTCTTCTCCTCGTCGCGCAGGGATGCGGCCTTCTCGAAGTCCTGCTCCTCGGATGCGGCCTCCTTCTGCTCGCGCACCGCGGCGATCTTGTCGTCGAACTCGCGCAGCTCAGGAGGGCTGGAGAGGATGCTGAGGCGCAGACGGGCTCCGGCCTCGTCGATCAGGTCGATCGCCTTGTCGGGCAGGAACCGGTCGGCGACGTAGCGGTCGGCGAGGTTCGCCGCTGCGACGATCGCGCCGTCGGTGATCTGCACCTTGTGGTGCGCCTCGTAGCGGTCGCGCAGACCCTTGAGGATGTTGATCGCGTGCGGGAGGCTCGGCTCGTTGACCTGCACCGGCTGGAAGCGGCGCTCGAGCGCAGCATCCTTCTCGAAGTGCTTGCGGTACTCGTCGAGGGTCGTCGCGCCGATCGTCTGCAGCTCGCCTCGGGCGAGGAGCGGCTTCAGGATGCTGGCGGCATCGATCGCGCCCTCGGCGGCGCCGGCCCCGACGAGGGTGTGGATCTCGTCGATGAAGACGATGATGTCGCCACGGGTGCGGATCTCTTTCGTGACCTTCTTCAGACGCTCTTCGAAGTCACCGCGGTAGCGCGATCCGGCGATGAGCGAGCCGAGGTCGAGCGAGTAGAGCTGCTTGTCCTTGAGCGTCTCGGGCACGTCGCCCTTGACGATGGCCTGGGCGAGTCCCTCGACGACGGCGGTCTTGCCGACGCCGGGCTCACCGATCAGGACCGGGTTGTTCTTGGAACGGCGCGAGAGGATCTGCATGACCCGCTCCGCCTCCTTCTCGCGGCCGATGACCGGGTCGAGCTTGTTGTCGCGCGCGGCCTGGGTGAGGTTGCGTCCGAACTGGTCGAGCACGGCCGAGCCGCCCTGGGCGGCCTGGGGGCCGTCGTTGGCCTGGGCGCCGACGGCGGCGGGCTCGCGGCCGGGGGCGCCGGAGAGCAGCTGGATGACCTGCTGGCGCACCTTGTTGAGATCGGCGCCCAGCTTGACGAGCACCTGGGCTGCGACGCCCTCGCCCTCGCGGATGAGGCCGAGCAGGATGTGCTCGGTGCCGATGTAGTTGTGGCCGAGCTGCAGCGCTTCGCGGAGGCTGAGCTCGAGCACCTTCTTCGCGCGCGGCGTGAAGGGGATGTGGCCGGTGGGCTGCTGCTGCCCCTGGCCGATGATGTCCTGCACCTGCTCGCGCACTGCGTCGAGGGAGATGCCGAGGCTCTCGAGGGCCTTGGCTGCGACGCCCTCGCCCTCATGGATGAGGCCGAGCAGGATGTGCTCGGTACCGATGTAGTTGTGGTTGAGCATCTTCGCCTCTTCTTGGGCGAGGACGACCACACGACGGGCTCGGTCGGTGAATCTCTCGAACATGCTGTGACTCCTTATCGCACGGGGCGAAGCGCTGACGCCGAATACGGATCTCTGCGCCTGTACATCGAGAGTAACGACCGCGCGAGGCGGGCAAGCCCGTGTTCGCCGTCGGCATACCTGCGCGACGCCCGATGACGCTCTGGCGGCATCATTTCGGAACGGATGCTGGCGCGAGCGGCATCACTCCGGAACGGATGCTGGCGCGAGCGGCTCGACCACGACGGCGGTGCCGTAGGCGCACACCTCGAAGAAGTCGGAGATCGATCCGGTATCGAAACGCGCGGCGATGACGGCGTTCGCGCCGCGGGCGACGGCGTCACCCCACATCCGCCCGGTGGCTTCCGTGCGGCTCTCGAACATGACCTGGCTGAACTGCGGCACTTCACCGCCGGCGAGCGCGTTGTAACCGGCGGAGAAGTTCTGGCCGTAGCTGGTCGCACGTACCGTGAGCCCCATCACCTCGCCGAGCACTTGGGTGATGCGGAAGCCGGGGACATCATTCGTCGTCACGATGAACATGAAGTCATAGTGCCAGATCCGCTCCGGCTATTGACGCTGTCCACAGACACCAATATGTTAACGAGCATCGATAATAACGACTATCGATATGGAGGGTGTAGTGAACAGTCGGAACGGGCGGCCGTCGATGATCGAGGCCGTGACGCTGGGACTGGTGGCGACCGGCGCCGTGAGCATCGGTGTCGCAGCGGCCGTGGGGGCGGTCGGCGCTGGCGTGGAGGTCTTCGGGGCGCCGGTGGCGGTGGATCTGCCGGTGCGCGACGCCCAGATGGGCTCACTGTCGGATGCCGCGGGCGTCAGCGCTGCGGAGTACACGCAGTCGCTGGTGTCGCTCGAGGCGGTGGATGCCGGTACCCGCTGGCTCCTCCTGGCGGAGGCGGCGCTCCCCGCGCTGGCGACGGTGATCGTGTGCATGTCGCTGTGGTGGCTCGGGTTGTCGCTGATCAGGCAGCGGGCGTTCCGACGCTCGATGGCGCCGGTTCTCGGGACGGCCGCGATCGCGCTCATCGTAGCCGGGATGATCGGTCCGCTCCTCGGTGGGATCGGCCGCGCCCAAATCGTGGAGCAGTTGGACCTGGCGGGTGCAGACACGTCGCAGTTCTGGGAGTTCCTGGTCTCGATGAACCTCGCCCCGGTTGGCTGGGGCATCGCGCTGGCGCTGGTGGCGACCGCGTTCGAGGTGGGTCAGCGCCTGCAGCAGGACACGAAGGGACTGGTCTGATGATCAGTTTCACCGGGGAGTTGTGGCCGACGCTCGGCTGGATGGCGCTGGCGCTGGGCGTTCTCGCGCTGGCGGTCGGCGTCGTCGCGTGGCGCGGCCGCAGGCGGGGAAGCCGCACGTTCGCACTGAACGCGGCGCTGACCATATCCGGATGGTGGCTCGCCGCCACGGTCATCGGCGTCGTGATCATCGTCGTGAAGATGTTCACCGTCGATTTCGCTGAGTTCACCGGGCGATCCGGTCTCTGGCTCGCGTGGCCTGCGGATCTCGACTGCGTCGATCACGGGGGTCCCGGGGACGGGGCTGACGGAGACGGGGCTGCGGCCGACATCACTTCGGGTGCAGCGCTCTATTGCGGCGGGAGCAATCTGTCCGACTTCACCGTGGCGCACGCGTCGGCCGGCCTTCGAGCGCTCGCCGGCGCGAGCCAGCTCGTGACTGCAGCGTTCACGGCGGTTCCTGCCGCGATGCTCGCGGTGATCTGCTGGCACACTCTTCGCGGTCGTGCTTTCACTCGCGTCGTCACGCGCACGCTGTTCTGGGGTGCGGGCGCGGTCGCGTTCTTCGGTGTCGCCTCCGATCTGCTCGGTGGGATCGCGGCGACCGTCGCGTTGCGCGAAGTGTTCCCGCCGGAGAGCGAGTGGTATCCGTGGGCGTTCCAGCTCACGGTCACGTGGTGGCCGATTCTCGCGGCGCTCGGGCTGGCGGCTCTGGCAGCGGTCTTCCACCAGGGGGTTCGTCTGCAGCGGGATAACGACGTGCTCCAGCACGACACGGAGGGCTTGGTATGACTCCCCCACCCGCTGAAGAGGAGGAGACCGGCATCCATTGCCGCCTCGACGAGTTGCTCGCGGATCGCGGAATGACGCTCACCGAGTTGAGTGCGCGGGTGGGTGTCTCGATCGTGAATCTGTCGGTTCTGAAAAACGATCGGGCACGCGCGATCCGGTATTCGACGTTACGGGCGGTCTGCGATGCTCTGGAGTGCGAGGTGGGCGAGTTGCTCGTGCTGACGCCGGGCGGCAACGGGCCGTAACCGCTGGCGGCTGGAAAAGCGGCGTGAAATGATGCTCCGCAACGGGGAGTGACGCCCGATGACTGCATGCGGCTGCGTGTTACAGCGAGTGACTTCCGGTGACAGAGAGCGACGCCCCGTGACCGAGAGCGACGCCCGGTGACGTGGAGTAGCACTCACTGACGACGCGCGACCGTGAGCGACGCCCAACGACCACGAGCGGCCACCGCTGACCATGAGGGATCGCCGCTGACTACGAGTGCCGCTGACTACGAGTAAGGTCCCCCACGAGGATGGACCTCTATTGAAGGCGTCCGACTGCGGAAGACGAAGGGCGACGGCGATGACACAGGCGAGTGGATTCGCGTTCGAGGCGCGGGCCGACGGCAGCGTGGTGATCGCACATCACGGGCGGGCGGTAACGGTTCTGCGGGGCGCGCGTGCGACAGAGTTCCTCGACTCGGTGCGGGCTGATCCGCAGGGCACGATGGCGCGCTGGACAGGGAACTACCGCCGTGGAAACGAGCGCGCTGCGAAGCAGCATCCACGCAACCGAACCTGACGCGGGGTCGGTCAGCGCTGAGTGCCGAACCGGTCGGCGATAAGCGCCGAACCGGTCGACGATGCACGTGGTCTCACGCCGCGGGCCTGAATCGCTTCGGCGGCGGGTCGATGTCACCGAACGCGTATCTCAACACCGCTCGCGGTCTCATCGCGAATCTCTCGCCCGACGAATGGTGCAGCGTGAAGTCGTCTGTCCCGTCTCTGGTGATCCGCCATCCGCCGTGGTGCAGCGTCATGTGGTGGTATCGGCACAGCAGAATCCCCCGGTCGATGTCGGTTCGACCGCGATCGCGCTCCCATTCGTCGATGTGGTGCGCCTCACCGTAGGAGGCCGGGCGGTCGCATCCTCTCCACCGGCACCCGCCGTCGCGGATCGCGAGGGCGATGCGCTGCTTCGCCGTGAACAGTCGCTGTTCCCGCCCCACGTTCAATGGATTCCCGCCCCCGTCGACCGTCACGGGGACGTATCCGGTGCTGCACGCGTGCTGATCGGCGACGGCGCCGGGCATCGACATCAACCCGTCTTCGGTGAGCGCGACGGGCGCGGTGCGCCCCTCGGCATCGACCGTCTGCACGAGCCGCACACCGGCCTGGCGGGTGCCGAAAACGCTCTCGGCGTCGGCAAGAGCACCCGCGCGCAGCACATCCATGATGAGGTCGTACGCGAGTTGATCGTTGGTGCGAGGGTCATCGACGAGTGATGCGGCCGCAACCTTCTCGTCTGGGTCGACGAACCGCGGCCCGCCGCGCCGTGGCCGCAACGCCGCCGCCATCAGCGTCTCGAGGAAGACCTCGCCCTCGTCTTCGAAGACGACGCTCGCACGCTTTCGCCCATCCTGATCCCGGTATGTGCGGAAAGAACGCCTCTCGAATCGAGCCAGGAACCTCTCCTGCGCACCCTCGGGGTCGAGCAGGTCGCGAATCGTGCGCGCAGCCTGCCACAGTTCTTCTACCGTGCGCTCCGTCGCCTCATCGATGAGATGCTCGGCAGCCTGTCCCCATGCCGCATGAGCCGCCCGACGCGCCTCGGCGGCAACAGCAGCATCCACCGGCTCACTGTCGGCCCCATCGCCGACCTCGGGAAGCTCACCCAGTCCACGCCTGATCACGTCGAACTGGGCAGACGCCAACCGCCCCTGACGCAGCGCATCGCGCAGCGGCTGGTACCAGGGCCCCGCCGCCAGGCACTCGCTAAGCGCACGCTCTTCAGGCGCCTTGTCATCTCCCGTCTTCGCGGCATCCTCAATGCTGTCGTCGCGCAATGGCTCGTCGTCGAGCATCGCTTCCCCGACTCGTTCCTTGCGGTTCGCTTCTGCCTTCGTCGACCCGGTCACATCTTGTATGAGCGATGCCGCCGACTTGTGCCCGAGTGATGCCGACAGACCGGAGTGCCCGTGCTCGCGCTTGGACCGTACGGCGATCACACCCGCGGCCGCTACCTGGATCTGCTCGACCTGCGTGATCAGGTTCGACGACTCGTGCAGCACTCTGACCACTTCGGCATCCGCCATCAGCAGCATCGCTGCCTGCGCGCCTTCGGCGCCATCACCGTCGACGAGATGCCCACGCAGGGTGGGGATCAGCGCCATGATGTCGGTGAAATCGGCCATATCTAATGATCGCATTCACTTCAGATATTCGTAGTTAGTTTCGAAAATCTGTGGAGAACTCATCGAGAGCATCGCGCAGCGCATCCAGAGCCCTCGTCCACGGAAGCGAAAGATGTCGTCGAGCACCGCCCGCTGCGCTGCGTCTGATTCGAGCACTTTGGTGCGCAGCTCGCGGTTGAGCGATTCGAACTCGGTGCGCACGCGCGCGAAGTCCGTGGGGATGTCTTCGGCGAGGCGTTGCAGTTGCGCCGCGATGTTCGCCAGCCGCGATTTGGTGGCCGCCTGCCGTGGGATGGCGAGTTGGTCGAGAAAGCGTGTGGTGGCGAGGGCGGCCGGCGACAGTTCGAAGGTTTCGCTACGGCTCGTCTCTGCTGGTCGGCGAATCAGGTGGCGGCCGGGCGCTGAGAGTGGCTCAGGAGGGAGCACCCCCGCGAGCCAGGAACGCGTCGAACACGGGGATGAACTCGGCCTCGGTCACAATCGGGATGCCGTGGGCGCGGGCGGTCTTCGCCTTGCCCGACTGGCTCGCGGGGTCGGCGGCGACGAGCACCACGCAGTTCTTGGTGACGCTCCCTGTCACCAAGCCAGCACCCGCGAGCGCCCTTGCCCACTCCTCACGAGCGCGATTCATCGTTCCGGTGAACACCACCCGCGCACCTGGTGATAGTGAGAAGAGCGCGCCTGTCGGCGTGACACCTCGCGCTCCCTCACCGCGGAGTTTCGGAACCGGAGCGACCTGAGCGACCGGCGCCTGCGATGCCGATCGCGCCAGCACCGCGACGGCGGGAATCTCGGGCACTGGGAGGTCGAGAATGGTCGCGATCTGTACGAGTTCGCGCCGTTCAGCCTCGCTGATGTTCCCGTCCGCCACTGCCTCTGAAAGCGCCGCATCGAGATACTGCGCATGAAGATGCCGGACGCGCGCCTGGCTGAGGTGCGCGACCTCGGCGATCGCGTCGAGACGGGAGTATTCGCTGGTCGAGATCAGACCGTCCTCGAGCACGCGGGTGAGCATGTCGAGGTACACCGCCCCACCGGCATCGTTGACGTCGAGGGGGATGGCGACGCGCTCCCAGAGCGGGAGCGACGCGGTGTCGACGAACACCATGGGGACTTTCGCTACGTTGGTCGATCGCGCGCTGATGTGAGCGACCGCGCCGCCGGTGGATGCCAGGGGGAAGAGCGCGCTCGTCACCGCGACGCCCCAGCGACTATCGCGCCCGGTCACACCGATCAGCGCTGACACGATGTCGGCTGTGGCTCGCGCGTCGCCCAGCGCTGCGTGGGCGGACGCGTTCACGATTCCGAGCGTCGCGCACACGTCACTGAGCTTCGAAGCACCGAAGACGGAGCGCGACCAGAGCATGGTGCACAGCGCGGCGTACGCGGGCGGGATAACGTACCCGTTTCCCTCAAGTTCTGCACGGAGGAAGCGCATGTCGAACGCCTGATTGTGTGCGACAAGCGTGCGCCCGCTCAGCAGATCGACGAGATGGGCAGCGACGTCGCCGAACACGGGCGCATCGACGACATCAGACGCGCGGATGCCGTGCACATGGGTCGCTCCGACATCGCGCTGCGGATTGATGAGCGTCGTCCACTCGTGCTCGACCTCGCCAGCGTCATCGATAAGCACTACTCCCACCTCGAGGATGCGATCACCCTTGGACGGCGAGAAGCCTGTCGTCTCGAGATCGATGACGGCGTACCCCATGCCCACTCCCTGATTCATGCGAACGAGCGCAGGCGATTCTGCTCTCACATCGAATACTGGCAGAGGGGGCAGACATCGGATGCCGTGAACGGGACAACGCTCGCGCGCGCATCACGCCCTGAGTCGGTTGACGTCGACGCGTTTGCCGGGAATATACCCATCCATGTCAGCCCACGCGTCACCGTCATCGACCGACCATGCTTCGCCGTATTTCTCATGGAACCGTCCGACGTTCTCAGCGATCTCGACGAGGTTCCAAGTCAGCGCCAGACTCGCATCATTGCTGCCGGCACTCATGAGCTTGCTCAGTCCGCTCTGTGGAGTGTCCAAGGAGCGCCAGGGGATGCCGTACGCGCGGAACACATTACGCGCCCGCTGTACCGCCCAGATCAGAGCGAAGTAGGACTCAATCGCCGCTTCACGATCAGGGCGCGCTTTCTCATCGTCCGAATAGAACAGTGTGCCGATGACGTTCCGGGCGTGCGCCGTCTCACCCGAGGTCAGCGACGCATGAAGATCGGCAAGCGCCTGTCGACGATCTCGCTGCCGAAGCAGCCAGAACCCGATTGCAGCAACGACCGCCGTGATCACCGTGAATCCGAGTGTCACCCAAGTCGCGACGTCTCCCAGGCCGGAGAACTGCAGCCACGACGACACTACGCTGTGAGCCAAGACCGTCGCACCGCACTCGATCATTCGATCACCTCGAACTCCGGTAGCTCCGCGATCAGCTTCTGCGTCTCGAGACTCACTGTGACGAGCGAGCGGATCAGGTCGACGACGTAGCGCGGGTTCTCCTGTTCACGCAGCCAGGCGTTCGGATCGTTAACGATGCCGGACTTCGCGTCAGTCGTCACCTTGTAGCGATCGATGATCCACTCGAGCGGGCTGCGCCCGCCGACCTCATATTCGCTCTCGATCTCGGGGATGCCGGTGATCGTGAGGTGCTCGTTGTAGCGGATGCCGGTGTGATCCTTGCGCGAGATCCACGAGAGCTTGTCGATGCGGTAGCGCTCGTAGGGATCATCGGGCGCGGTGAGCGAGACCTCTTCGCCGAGCGGATGCTGCGCCACCGACTCGTAATCGACGTGAAGGTCCGCCAGAGCACGGCCGATGCTGGCATACTCCGCGAAGTTTTCCACCTGCGGGATGCGCGGAAGCATCTTCTGCAGATCGGCGGCGTACGTTTCGCGATACGTCGGGTGGTGCAGCAGCGCGTACACGCCGTAGAAGATGTCGTCCTTCGTGACGTCGTCGCCATGGACCTTGCGGTAGGCGGCGAGCGTGGCGTCGGTGATGTTGTCGACGCGACGGTAGCCGTCGACGATCTCGTCGGTGTCGGATGTCGCGAGCGCGTCGAGGTTCAACGCGCCATCCGGGGTGGATGCCGGTTCCCAGGTGTAGCGGGGGAAGACCTGTGACGACCAAGTGACGTTGAGATCGGGCAGGTCGCGGACCAGAAGCGGCGGCGACTCCTTTCGGCCGTCCGAACTGACTGCGATGCCGACATTGAAGTGCTGCCTAGTGGGGGCAAATGCACGGGCGAGCGCCGGGCGGTCGATGAGCGCTGGGTCGTACCAGAGTGGAAGAGCCACGAATGGTCGATATGCCACGCGTCGAACTTCGCCGTTCGCCACGCCGATCGGTCTGTTGGTCTTACGGCGACTCTCGAGATGGTCGGACCAGCTGATGCGTTTCGGATCCGGCCTCAAGGAAAGATCCGAGCACAACTTCGCGAATTCCTCGACCAGCACGGTCACATTGGCACGCAACGCACTCTTCGAGAAGTTGTACAGCCAGGAATCGCGAGCCGTATTCATGCCCATCGCGAAGTCTCGGAAAATACCGGTGGTCGTCAGCCGTCCTTTCGACGCCTTGTCTCCCACTACCTGCCAGGAACCGAAACGCTCGTCGCGCTGGTTTATCCAGTCGCCCGATTCGTTTGGCGTGAGAGTCGCAAATGTCGTTGCCTTGATCGAGCCTTCGAGTGCTAGGCGATCGAGCTTTTCTTCACGGGTCAAGTAGTCGCCGACATCGGCGTAGTGAACACGTCCAATAACGGTATCTGACGGGTTTCTGATGAGGATGGTGACAGCCACACCCGTTTGTGACCCCTCGCCGAATACCTTCCCACCTTCAGCCTGCCAGTTCTTGACACGCTGGTTGCCTCGCAGGTTGTAGACGATGACCTCCGAGAACTCTCTTCGCCACGTCCGGCGCAACCCGTCCGCTGTGTTGTCGTCGATGAACCCGCTGTTCGACACAAACGCGATCACGCCTCCGTCAGCACTGAGGCGGTCAGACGCCCAGCGCAAAGCGCGGTAGTAGGAGTCGTACAGTTTCCTCTTCAAGGTCGCGCCTGACCGCTTCGCATAAGTCTCAGCGATCCGAGCGTCCGTCTTCGGGTACTTTGCGTTCTGAGCACCGTCGTTCGCACTTGATTGGCCAACCCGATACGGCGGGTTCATCACGATCACGCTGACATCGGCAGCCCGCTGCTTCTCCAGCCGTGCGGTGTTCTCAGGGAAAATTCCTCCGGCGAGTTGGCTGTCCCGCTCGTCCATCGCGAAGGTGTCTGTCAGGCTGATCCCGGGGAACCCGGTGTCATGTACCCCCGGGTCAATCCCGTTCTCCGCGCACAGCTCCCGGTACACACTCTCGATGTTCACCGCAGCGATGTAATAGCTGAGCAGCACGATCTCGTTCGCGAAGAGTTCCTGCGTGTACTTGCGCGTGAGGTCCTCCGGCTTGACGAGGCCGGTCTGCATCAGCCGAGTCAGGAAGGTCCCTGTCCCGACGAACGGCTCGAGGATGTTCACACCCTCGTCGCTCAGCCGTTTGCCGAAGTGCCGGTGCAGTGCGGCATCCGCCGACCTCAGGATGTAGTCGACGACCTCGACCGGTGTGAAGACGATTCCCATGCGGTCGGCCAACAGCGGGAACGCCTTCGAGAAGAACTTGTCGTAGAGCGTGACGAGCATCTGCTGCTTAGCGCCCACGGTCTCCAGCCCGCGGATCTTCTCGGTGATCTTCGCGTAAAACGCGTCGAGTGGCTCGCGCTCGCGCGCGAACGCGGCGTTCTCATCGAAGGTCGCGAGCACCTGCTCCATCGCGAGAGAGACCGGGTTGTCCTGAGTGAACGATCCCTCCGGGAACATCGCATCGAACACCGGCTTCGTGATCAGATGCTGGGCGAGTAACTCGATCGCCTCGGCGTCCGAGACATCCGGATTGACCGTCGCGCGCAGTGCCTTGACGAAGCCCTCGAACGGCGTGCGATCGTTGGCGCCGGCATTGACGTGGACCGCGATCAGCTTGATGAAGCGCTGAGCGATCTCGCCGATGTCGCCGGCCCAGTCGTCCCAGTACATGCGGTCGCCGACCTTGGCGACGAGTTTCGCGTAGACCGAGTCCTTCCAGGCTTCGGCAGTCGAGGTGAGACCTGGAAGGGTCGGCGTAAGATGCGAAGGCCCGTCCGTGGACGCGTCAGACCTCTCGCGCGGTTCACTCTCTGGATCGAATGCCGAGCCCTGCCGAGGCTTCGCCGAGGTCAGGCTGACCCGCTCGATCAGCACCTGCTCGGGCAGCTTTCCGGTGTACGCGGCCTGGTTGATCGCCGTGTCGAGCCGCTCGTCGTGCGCACGCAACGCCTGCAGCACCTGCCAGACGACCTTGTAGCGTTCGTTGTCGTTCAACGCCTCCTCGGGCGAGACACCCGCAGGGATTGCGATCGGCAGCACGATGTATCCGAGCCGCTTGCCCTCCGCCCGTCGCATCACGCGCCCGACGGCCTGGACGACATCGACCTGGCTCTTGCGCGGGCTGAGGAACAGCACGGCATCCAAGCTCGGAACGTCGACGCCCTCGCTGAGGCAGCGCGCATTTGTGAGCACACGCGCGACCGGGCGTCCGTACTCGTCTTCGTCCGGTGCCGCCTTCAGCCAATCGAGCAGCTCACCACGCTGCGTGGCGTTCATCGTGCCGTCGACGTGCTCAGCCTCGACCGTCAGGTCATCGGTCTCGTCGTCGTTCTCGATGTTCGAGAGGTGGCCCTCGACGAGTGCGGTGAAGTCACTCGCGACGCCCTTCGAGGTGTTGATGTCCTTCGCGAACGCGACGGCGCGGCGCATCGGCGCGGCATCCGTTCCGAAACCTTCCGCGATCGAGCCGGCGTTGCGCTTGGCCAGCGCGTTCCAGCACCCGATGAGCTTCGCGACATCCGTGACGGCGAGCTCACGCCCCCGGTGCGCGAGCTCCTGTTGCAGGGACTCGACGATCTCGTCTTCACTGATGCCCAGAACGACGACCTTGTAATCGGTCAGCAACTGCTTGCGGACCGCTTCGTCGAATCCGATCCGGTACAGCACCGGACCGAAGAGCTCCTCGTCGTCCATCGAGACGAGTTCGGCCGACTTCTGGGACGCGGCGTTCTTCACCTCGGGAGCGAAGATGCGCGGCGTCGCCGTCATGTACACGCGAGCGGATGCGTCGATCACGGCGTTGTCGTGGATCTTGACGAAATGCGATTCGCTCTCATCGGCGAGAGTGACGCCGGTGGTGCGATGTGCCTCGTCGCAGATGACGAGGTCGAACGTGTCACCGCGCAGGCTCTGCGCCTCGGCCACCGCGTCGATCGACTGGTACGTCGCGAACACGACCGTCATGCCGTCGTGTTCTTCGTCGACGTCGCCGAGCAGCCCAGCGAGCTTCTTGCCGTCGGTCGTCGCAGGGGCACCGAGGTCTTCGAGCATCACACTCGTGAGATCGGCGTTCTTTCGGCGCCCGATGTTCGTATCGGAGCCGACCGCGAACGCGCGGAAGCCGAGCTCCGGGTCGCGCTCGCGCGACCACTCCTCCAGCGACTGCTGCAGGAGCGCCAGCGACGGCACCATGAAGAGCACAGTCGACGCGCCGCCCGCGCGTTCGACGGTCCAGCGCTCGGCGAGCTTCAGGGCCGTGAACGTCTTGCCCGTTCCGCAGGCCATGATGAGCTTGCCGCGCGTCTGCTCCCCGCCCATCGGGAGCCCGTCCATAACCGCGCGCACTGCTTCGTGCTGGTGGGAGCGCAGCACCTTCATCGCGTGACGCTGCGGAGCGATCTCAGGTTTCAGGAGCTCGTACGTCGACCAGTCGACCTTGCTGTGCCGCAGATCTTCCAGCGAGATGCGACGAACCGGCTTGGACCGATTCTTCAGCGCCTCCTCGGCGTGGGCGGACCACGGCGCAGAGGTGGTGTCAATCACCAATCCTTCGGTGAACGGCTCACGCCCGAGCGCCTCGAAGAATGAGTCGAGGTCGCCCTTCTGCATCCGATGCTCTTCGCGGAAGAACTTCACTTGCACGGCAAGCAGTCCGCCGCCCTGGATCTCGGCGACGAGATCGATCCCCGTATCCGGACGCCCCTCGCGGCCAGGCCAATCACGCCAGAGCCACACGGCGCCCAGTTGGTCGGCCCACAACGGTTCAATCGTCAGGTAGTGCCGCGCCAGCTGCTCCAGATAGTTGCCGGCCATGCGCTTGCTGTCCGCGAGCGCGCGGAATTCAGCCAGAAGCGCATCAAGGTCTTCTGCGACCGAATCTTCTGCAACCAATGGCTCGCTGGCCATGTGCACCTCCCAGGGAAAATCCCGGGGTGGTACTTGTACCCGGGTGGCTTAACCCTGGCACAAGTGACGGACATTGCCGACGCTTGATACGTGCCCCGTATCCCCTCCGCCGCAGCCGCTCACGTCGGGGCGCGGATCGCCGCAGAGCGCAAGCGCCGGGGGCTCACGCAGGATCAGCTGGCGGTGCTGAGCGACATCGACTCGTCGAACATTCGCAGCTACGAATCCGGCCGCGCGATGCTCAGTGTGCAGACGCTCGTCCGCGTGGCTGAAGCGCTGAAGACCGAGCCCGGCGATTTCCTCGAAGGACTCACCACGGAGATGTTCGCCTCGGCCGCGAAGCCGACGCGTCGCGCGAGCTGACCCGCGCAAATGTCGGCGGCCATGCATAGGCTCGCCACATCATGAGCGACGACGTCGAAGTGCATGCCTTCACCGCCCGCGCGGCGGACTCCGACCTCGACGACCTGCGTGCGCGCCTTGCAGCCGCACGCCTTCCTGAGCGCGAGACGGTCGATCCCGCGGCGCAGGGCCGGCACCGATGGCGGCAGGGCGTTCCCCTCGACGACCTGACGGAGGTCGCCGCGTACTGGCGCAACGGGTACGACTGGCGAGCGTTCGAATCGCGCCTCGACGAGATCGGGCAGTTCCGCACGACGATCGGTGGCCTCGGCATCCATTTCCTGCATCGCCGATCATCCCGCCCGGATGCGACACCGCTGATCATGTCGCACGGATGGCCGGGGAGCATCGCGGAGTTCGCGCACGTGATCGATGAATTGGCCGAACCGACGGATGCTGGCGCGCCGGCGTTCCACGTCGTCGCACCGTCGCTGCCCGGGTTCGGCTACAGCGACAGACCGACCGCGACGGGCTGGGGCATCGAGAAGATCGCGTCAGCCTGGGCGATGCTGATGACCAGGCTCGGGTATCCCCGATTCGTCGCCCACGGCGGCGACTGGGGCGGCGTGATCACGACGATCCTCGGCGGCAGGTTCGGCGACCGTGTCATCGGCATCCACACCACCGTCGCGCAGCCGCCGCCCGCGCTCGGCGTAGAAGCACTGAGCACTGCCGAACGCGCATGGGTCGACGAGTCCACCGAATTCTGGGCGCACCGTGCGGCGTACGCGAAAGTGCAGGCGGCGCAGCCCCAGACGATCGGCTACTCGCTCGTCGATTCTCCCGTCGGCCTGCTCGCATGGATCCTCGACAAGTTCGCCGAGTGGACGGACACCGACCGCACCCCCTTCCCGACGATCCCGATCGACAGGCTCCTCGACGATGTCACCCTCTACTGGCTCACGTCGACCGGCGCCTCCGCCGCGCGCATCTATTACGAGAGCCATGCCTCGCTCGACCCCGAGCTCCGCGTCGACGTCCCCTCGGCGATCACCACCTACCCCCACGACATCGAGAAATGGCCACGCCCCTGGGCGCAGGAGCGGTTCCGACGGATCGTGCGATGGAACGAGGCGGACAGCGGAGGGCACTTCCCCTCGCTCGAGGTGCCGACGTACTTCATCAGAGATCTGCAACAGGGCCTGGGCGCGGTACTCGCCGCGACGTGACCGGCCGACCACCCCACCGTCATCCGGCGTCACAGCATGCGCGGGAATGAATCTTCGCGCCTAACGTTGCATGTCGTGGCGCGCGACCGTTGCGCGCCTGATCTGGAGAATCATGAGCACGACTGCCCGCGACCCCAAAGCACCCGATACCCGCGGCCCCGTCCGCAAGCTGCTGACATCGTTCGGGTTCCAGATCCTCGTAGCACTCGTGCTCGGGATCGTGGCCGGCCTCATCGGGCGCCAACTCGGCGCGACAGCCGAGAACCCGAACGGGCTCTCCGCGACGCTCGACACGATCGGCAACTCCTACGTGACGCTCCTGCGCGCGGCCGTCGTCCCGCTCATCTTCACTGCGATCGTCGCCAGCATCTCGAACCTGCGCCGTGTGCAGAACGCCGCACGCCTCGCGGGCCAGACGCTGCTCTGGTTCGCGATCACCGCCTTCATCGCCGTCACCATCGGCATCGTCCTCGGCCTGGTGATCCAGCCGGGTTCGCGTGCGGGCACGGGTCTCGAGCCCGGCGAACCCTACACGGTGGGCACCTGGTGGAACTTCCTCCTCGGCCTCATCCCGCAGAACTTCCTCGGCATCGGCGTGAGCACGCAGCTCGACCTCGACGCCGGCGTCGCCTCGTCCAGCATCACCTTCAACATCCTCCAGGTCATCGTGGTGGCCGCCGCCGTCGGCATCGCCGCGCTCAAGGCCGGCAAGAAGGCAGAACCCTTCCTCGCGTTCACGGAATCGCTTCTGAAGGTCATCCAGCGCGTGCTGTGGTGGATCATCCGCATCGCCCCGATCGGCACGTTCGGTCTGATCGGCTCCGCCGTCATCAAGTACGGCTGGGAGAAGCTCGCGTCCCTCGCCTGGTTCGCGGGCGCCGTCTACATCGGACTCGCCCTGGTGATCTTCGTCGTCTACCCGATCCTGATCAAGACGCACGGCTTGTCGATCAAGCAGTACTTCACCGGTGTCTGGCCGGCTGTGCAGCTCGGCTTCGTGAGCCGCTCGTCCATCGGCACGCTCCCCCTCACCGAGCGCGTCACCGAGCGCAACCTCGGAGTACCCCGCTCGTACGCATCCTTCGCCGTCCCCTTCGGGGCCACGACGAAGATGGACGGATGCGCCGCGATCTACCCGGCCATCGCCGCGATCTTCGTCGCGCAGTTCTTCGACATCCAGCTGAACCTGGTGCAGTACCTGCTGATCGTGCTCGTCTCCGTCGTCGGTTCCGCGGCCACCGCGGGAACCACGGGCGCAACGGTCATGCTCACCCTCACGCTGTCCACCCTCGGACTGCCGCTCGAGGGCGTCGGCCTGCTCCTCGCGATCGACCCGATCCTCGACATGGGCCGCACCGCCGTCAACGTCGCCGGGCAGGCACTCGTCCCCGCGATCGTCGCCAAGCGCGAGGGCATCCTCGACGAGGACCTGTACAACGCACCCCGCGAGGGCCTTCCGTTCGCCGACGATTCGGATGACGACGACGAAGCGGATGCGGCAGCCGCCGCCTCCGCGACGGCGGGAGCACCGACACCGCGCTGAACTCCGGTGGTCAGCGCCGGGCTCCGCGCGCTGACCACCGTCGCTGACCACCGTCGCTGACCGCCGACACCGACACCGAGCGCCGACTGTGTAACGATGGGTCCCATGAACGGCTCCTTGCACACGCGCACTCGACTGCTCCTCGCCCTCCCTATCGCCGCCGCAGCGATCTCACTCGCCGCGTGCGCCGGCACCGCCGGCGGGCAGGACGGCGGCAGCGGCCGCCCCTCTGTCGACGACGTCAGCGTCGGCATCACCAAGATCCTCGACGACGCGGGCCAGAGCGACCTCCTCACCGAGGATCAGATCACCTGCATCTCCGAGAGGTTCGTCGACTCGAAGGTCTCCGACGAGGACCTCAGCAACCTCGCGGCGGGCAAGGACGAGCAGACGTCCGAGGACGCCAAGGAGCTCGTCTCGCAGACGATGACCGAGGCCTCGACGGCCTGCGCCGCCGAATAGCCCCTACGCCCTGGACTGCGGCCGCGTCGCACCGCGCGTGTCCAGGGCGAGCTCCTCGGCATCGAGCGCCGCCATCAGTTCGCGCATGAGCTCCTCGTCGAGGTTGTCGTCATCGCGCTCGGCGAGCAGCACTTCGCGCCGCACGTGCAACCACCCCTTCGACAGCGCCACGAGGTCGTCGTAAGAGGGGCGCGGCATCGAGTCCTCCGCATCCTGGGCACGAGCGGTGTCGTTCTCGACTCTCGTCATCCGCTTGGTGAAGGCGTCGAACGCCTTCATCTGCGCCTCGTCGTACTTCTGCGACCATCGCTCCCGCTGCTCGGCGAGGAAGGTCCTGCCCGCCTCATTGCTGCGTCTGCGGACCGCGGCGATCGCCCTGGCATCCTGCTCGTGATCGATGTCGTCGGCGATCTCGAGGCGACGGATCAGCACCGGAAGCGTCAGTCCCTGCAGCAGCAGGGTCGCCACCGTCACGATGAAGGCGACCACGACGATCGCGTGCGATGACTTGTCGTTCAGCGCCGCCAGGTCGGCCGCGGCGAGCGCCGTCGCCAGGGTCACCACGCCTCGCATCCCCGCCCAGGAGATCACCGCGTTGTCCTTCCAATCGAGCGCGGGCTCGGTGAGGCGCTTGCGCATCTCCTCGGCGGTGAGCGGAGCTCGACCCCGAGTCTGCCGATGATTCTCGAATCTCCCTTCGGCCACCAGCCGCTCCCACTGCTTCAGCCGCTTGTGCTCGCGCCACCGCGCCCACGCGTGCGCGGGATAGATGTACAACGGTCGCACCAGCAGAACCGCGAGCAGCACTGCCCCGGACAGCAGCAGGATCTGCACCACCGACTCCGACCCCAGATCGCTCAGCACGCGACGGAACGTGAGGCCGATGTAGGCGAAGACGAAGCTCTCCAGCAGCAGGTCCGCCGACAGCCAGAGCGGCGCCTCCTGCTGTCTGGTCGTGTAGTCGGTGCGCGGAGCATTGAACCCCACGTACAGTCCCATCGCCACCACTGCCAGCACTCCGGAGCCGCCGAGGTGCTCGGCGATCGCATACGCGCCGAAGGGAACCAGCAGCCCGAACGTGCCGATCACCACCGGGTCGGCGACCCGCATGCGCAGCTGGTGCAGGAGCACTCCGAACACGAGCCCGATCACGATGCCCACGACCACCGCGAGCACGAACTGCCAGATGCCCTGCCAGACAGTGATCGCAGCTCCCGCGATCATCGCCGCGAACACCCGGTACAGCGTCAGAGACGTCGCGTCGTTGATGAGGCTCTCTCCCGAGAGCACCGTCATGATGCGTCGAGGAAGGCCGAGCTTCCGGCCGATCGCGGCGGCCGACACCGCATCCGGTGGCGCGACGATCGCCCCCAGCAGCAGCGCGCCAGGCAGCGTCAGCGACGGCATGATCAGCCACGCGATCACCCCGACGACCGCGGTCGTCAGCAGCACCAACCAGATTCCGAGTCGTCGGATCTGCGGCAGGCTGCGCTTGAAGCCCACGAACGAGACGTCGAGCGCCGCCGAATACAGCAACGGCGGAAGCACGACGCTCAGCAGCACGTGACCGTCGATGTTGATCTCCGGGACGAACGGCAGGAAGGATGCCGCGAGCGCCACCACCGTGACCAGCAGAGGTGCGGGCCACCCCCGCCAGCGGGCGATCGCCGCCACGATCACAGCACCGACGAGCACATAGAAGAGTGTGGCGTCCATGCGGAAAAGAGTATCCCCGTGCGTGCGGGAATGCCGCCCGCATCAGAGCGGTTGCAACGGAGGATGACTGCTGCAGCCCCTGCCCTCTCCGTGCTCGACCTCGTCCCGGTGCGCACCGGCCAGACCAGCGCGGAGGCCATCACCGCCTCACTGTCGCTTGCCGAGACCGCAGACCGGCTCGGCTACCGGCGCTACTGGTTCGCCGAGCACCACAACATGCCCGCTGTGGCATCCACCACCCCTCCGGTGCTCATCGCCGCCGCGGCGTCGCGCACGAAGACCATGCGCCTCGGCTCCGGCGGCGTCATGCTGCCCAACCATGCCCCACTCATCGTCGCGGAGCAGTTCGCCGCGCTCGAGGCGATCGCCCCCGGCCGCATCGACCTCGGCCTCGGCCGCGCACCCGGCAGCGACCCGGTCATCACCCAGCTGCTGCGCGGATCGGGGACGACCAGCGATGTCGAGCAGTTCCCGCGCCACGTGCAGGACATCTCGATGCTTCTGAGCGGCGAAGGCGCGACCGTGCGCTTCACCTCCGGCGGCGAGTACATCGTTCATGCCACCCCTTCCGCCGTCGGCCTGCCCGAGGTGTGGCTGCTGGGTTCGAGCGACTACTCGGCGCAGCTCGCGGCATCCCAGGGACTGCCGTACGTCTTCGCGAACCATTTCTCCGGCCACGGTCTCGAGCGCGCGCTCGACCTCTACCGCACCGGATATCAGCCGAGCGAGGCCCACCCCGAACCCCGTACCTTCCTCACCGTCAACGCGGTCGCCGCACCGACAGCCGCAGAGGCCGAGGAACGCGCACTGCCGCAGCTGCGGATGATGACGCGCCTGCGTCTTAACAAGCCGCTCATCGCGCTCGAGACCGTCGATGAGGCACTGGCCGCGGCATCCGACCCGGCGACCGATCAGCTCATCGCCGCATCCCGCGCCGGCTGGTTCGTCGGCACCGGCGAGGCGGTCGCGACCGAACTGCGTGAGTTCGCGGCGAAGTTCGGGGTCGACGAGATCATGCTCTCCCCCGTCGCGGGCGCGTACGCGACAGAACAGATGGATGCCGCAACCGGCCGCGCCCAGACCCTGGAACTGATCTCCGCCGCGCTGTAGTGCCGCGCTTGCGCGCGCCTTGCAGGCGCGGCGCTCATGCGGGATGAGTTGCGTCGATTCTGCGCTCGTTTGATCGACGCAAGTCATCTTGCATCGTCTGGTCCGGCGTCCGAGCTCCCGCACTGTAGCGCGCAGCGCTCTGAGCGTCAGGCTCCCGGTTCACCGCTGATCAGCGCGCGCAACCAGTCGCGCGCCTCGACGAAGACGTCGTCGGCGTAGCGGTCGGGGTACTGCACGATCTTGCGGTCGGCCCGCGGATACGACCCGAGGAACACCACGCGCGGGCTGAATCGACGGATGCCGAGCAGGGCATCCGCCATCCGCTCGTCGGCGACGTGTCCATCCGCGTCGATCACGAAACGGTACCGGCCCAGCGCATCGCCGATGGGTCGCGACTCGATCAGCGACAGGTTGATGCCGCGGGCCGAGAACTGCTCGAGCATGCCGAGAAGAGCGCCGGGCTGATCGTCGGGCAGTTCGACGATCAGCGACGTCTTGTCGGCCCCGGTCGGATCCGGCGGCATCGTCACGCGCGTGACCAGAACGAATCGGGTCACCGCAGAAGTGCTGTCGCCGATCTCGGAGGCGAGCACATCGACGTCGTAGTGCGCCACGATCCCCGGAGGGGCGATCGCGGCCTGCGCGGGCGACGAGCCGTCGAGCACCCCGATGGCGGATGCCACGTTGCTCGCCGCGGGAACATGGGAGTGGTTCGGCAGGTGCTCGCCGAGCCACGCGTGGCACTGCGCGTAGGCGACCGGATGCGCCGCGATCACACGGACGTCCTCGAGCTTCGTGCCGCGAGGGGCGACGAGCACAAAGTTGACGTTCACGAGGTACTCGCCCACGATGCGGAGCCCTGGAAGAGTCGCCAGCGCATCCTGCGTCGTCGAGACCCCGCCCTCGATCGAGTTCTCGATCGCGATCATCGCCGCGTGACTGCGGCCATCGAGCACATCTGCGAGAGCCTCGCCCACGTTGTGCACAGGACGCCAGTCCTGGCCCCGTGCCTCAGCGACCTGATCGAGTGCCGCTTCGGTGAAGGTGCCCGCAGGGCCCAGATAGCTGTACGTGCGCCGTTGAGTCACGCATTTCACCTTAGCCCCGCTGATGATGCGCGCGCGCCCGGATCGGGGCACACTTGTAGCATGACCAGCCGAGCCGGCCTCCCTGCGGAGGAAAAAGACCTCATCGATGTCGACGCACTCATCGCCGCGTACTACGACCGGCATCCGGATCCGTCCGACCCCGCGCAGCGCGTCGCCTTCGGCACGAGCGGACACCGCGGCTCCTCGCTCACGGGCAGCTTCAACGAGAACCACATCCTCGCCACCACCCAGGCGATCGTCGACTACCGCCGTTCGCAGGGCATCACCGGCCCCCTCTTCCTCGGACGCGACACCCATGCGCTCTCGCTCCCGGCCGAGCGCAGCGCGATCGAAGTGCTCGTCGCGAACGGGGTCGACATCCGTGTCGACTCGCGCGACTCCTGGGTTCCGACCCCCGCGCTCAGCCACGCGATCCTCACGTACAACCGCGACCTCGCACCGGATGCACCTGGACGCGCCGACGGCATCGTCGTCACGCCCTCGCACAACCCGCCGCGCGACGGCGGGTTCAAGTACAACCCCCCGCACGGCGGTCCTGCCGACACCGACGCCACCAGTTGGATCGCGAACCGCGCCAACGAGCTCATCGAGGGCGGGCTCGCCGATGTGAAGGCGCAGAGCTTCGCCGACATCGACTGGGACGCCCTGCCGAGCTACGACTTCCGTGACGCCTACGTGCGCGATCTGCCGTCGATCATCGATCTGGATGCCATCAAGAAGGCCGGTGTCCGCATCGGCGCCGATCCACTGGGCGGCGCATCCGTCGACTACTGGGCACTCATCAAGGAGATGCACGGCATCGACCTGACCGTCGTGAACCCCGAGGTCGATCCGACCTGGCGCTTCATGACGCTCGACTGGGACGAGAAGATCCGGATGGACCCGTCGTCGCCGTCGGCGATGGCCTCGCTCGTCGCGAAGAAGGGCGACTTCGACGTGCTCACCGGAAACGACGCCGACGCCGACCGGCACGGCATCGTCACCCCGGATGCCGGACTCATGAACCCCAACCACTACCTCGCCGTCGCGATCGACTACCTGTTCTCGCATCGCGTCGACTGGCCGCGGGATGCCGCGATCGGCAAGACCCTCGTCTCATCGATGATCATCGACAGGGTGGCCGAGTCGCTCGGGCGCCGTCTGCTCGAGGTTCCCGTCGGCTTCAAGTGGTTCGTGCCGGGGCTGCTCGATGGCACGGTGGCGTTCGGCGGCGAGGAGTCCGCCGGGGCATCGTTCCTGCGCCGCGACGGATCGGTGTGGTCGACCGACAAGGACGGCATCCTGCTCTGCCTTCTCGCGGCCGAGATGATCGCCGTCACGGGCAAGAGCCCGTCGGAGCGCTATGCGGAGCTCGAGCAGGCGTTCGGCGCATCCGCCTACCAGCGCGTCGATGCCCCGGCGACACCGGCGCAGAAGGCGACCCTCGCGAAGCTCTCACCGGACGCCGTGACGGCCACGACGCTCGCCGGCGAGGAGATCACCGCGAAGCTCTCGCACGCGCCGGGCAACGGCGCGGCGATCGGCGGTCTGAAGGTGCAGACCGAGCATGCGTGGTTCGCCGCGCGTCCTTCCGGCACCGAGGACGTCTACAAGCTCTACGCCGAGAGCCTGCAGGGCCCCGAGCACCTCGCCGAGGTGCAGGAAGAGGCCCGCGCGGTCGTGTCGGCGGCGCTCGGCGGCTGAGCCTCACGCCATCCGGACGGATGCCGGCGCGCTCAGTCCTCGAGCGCCCGGGAACCGGCGCTCCCGCGCTCGACGAGCTGCGTCGGGAGCACCTCGAGCAACGGAGGCGGCGTCGACCCCTGCTCGATGTCCGCGACGAGCGCCTCGACCGCGCGATGCGCGAGTGCGGCGAAGTCCTGCCGGATCGTCGTCAGCGGAGGACGGTAGTTCGCCGCATCCGGCACGTCGTCGAAACCGATCACGCTGACCTCGCCCGGAACGTCGCGCCCGCGCTCTGCAAGACCGCGGATGAGACCGAGCGCCATCTGATCATTCGCGCTGAACACCGCGGTCGCGTGCTCGAACCGGTCTGCGACGGCGTATCCGGACTCGGCCGACCAGTCGCCGCGCACGGCCGGTTCCGGCACGACTCCGGCGGCGTCGAGAGCCTCACGCCACCCCCGCTCGCGCTCGGAGGCGGCGAACGAGCCTTCCGGGCCCGCGAGATGATGGACGCTCGCGTGGCCGAGCTCCAGCAGCCGCCGCGTCGCCGCCACCGCGCCCCCCGCGTGATCACTGTGCACGATGCGCAGGCCGGACTCGGTCGGCCCGTCGACGACGACGAGCCGGAGCCCTTCCGGGCGATCTTCCGGACGAGTGAGTGCCGAAGCCTCGTTCAGCACGATCGCGCCGTCGACGCCCTGGTCGCGCAGACGTTCGAACGCCGCCGCGACCTCGTCACCGGCGGTGACGAGGAGCAGGGAGTAGCCGCGCTCCTCCGCCGCTTCGGCGGTGGCCTGCAGCATCCGTGAATTGCCGACCGTGGCGAGGGTCGTGACGACCAGGCCGATGGTCTGCGTGCGACCGGTGCGCAGCGCCCGTGCGGCACGGTGCGGTCGGTAGCCGAGCTCTGCCATGGCCCGCTCGACGCGCGTGCGGGTGGCAGGGTCGACGCGCGGGCTGTTGTTGACCACCCGGGACACGGTCTGCCCCGACACTCCGGCGAGCGCCGCGACCTGCGCCATCGACACCCGACCGGTCGAACGCGCGCCACGGGGCTGCCGCCCGGGTGCGATGTCGAACAGATCGTCACTCATCTGCACCGCCCCACCTCTCATTACTCCGGAGTGTTGACGTTACCACCGCGCAGGACGTACCGTGTTTACGTGAACATGCAAAATGCTCCGGAGTTGTGCGCGACCGAACTCACCGCCGGCGTCGTGAGACGCGCCACCGCGCTCGCCGACGGCCGCGAGCTCTTCTACTACGACGATCCCGGCACGTCGCTCGCCGCTGAGCGCACCATCGACGTCCGCGAGCTCGACCCGCGCCCCGACACCGCCACCATGCGTCTCGACGTGCTCACCGGTGACTGGATCACTGTCGCCGCGAACCGGCAGAATCGCGTCATGATGCCCGGGGCCGATGCCGACCCGCTCGCCCCGCAGACTCCGACCAACCCATCGGAGGTGCCATCGCTCTACGACGTCGCCGTCTTCGAGAACCGGTCCCCCGCCTTCGGCCCCGCACTGGCCGAGGCACTCGGCACCGTTCCTGAGGCAAGGAACCCTCCGCGCGGACTCGACGATCTGGCAGCCCCCGGCCTCGGCCGCACGCGCACCGCCGTCGGACGCTGCGAGGTCGTCTGCTTCAGCCCCGATCATTCCGGCTCATTCGGCACGCAGTCGGTCACCCGTGCACGCACCGTGATCGAGGCCTGGGCCGACCGCACCGCCGCGCTGTCGCAGCTGCCGGGCGTCGAGCAGATCTTCCCGTTCGAGAATCGCGGCGAAGCGATCGGGGTGACCCTCCCCCACCCGCACGGACAGATCTACGCGTACCCGTACGTGACACCGCGCACCAGCCGTGTGCTCGAGAGCGTCGACCGCACCGCTCGCGATCTGTTCCCGCGCATCCTGGAGTTCGAACAGGGCTCCGAGCGCGTCGTCCTCCGGGGCGAGCACTGGACCGCTTTCGTGCCGTTCGCCGCCCGCTGGCCGCTCGAGGTGCATCTCATGCCGCACCGGCAGGTGCCCGACCTCGCCGAGACGACCGCTGCAGAACGCGACGAGCTCGCCCCGCTGTACCTCAGGCTGCTCCGCGGCGTCGACGCGCTCTACGACACCCCGACACCGTACATCGCGGCCTGGCATCAGGCTCCGGTGAACGTCGGCCGCGACTCGGTGCGCCTGCACCTGCAGCTCACCAGTCCGCGCCGCGCCTCCGACAAGATGAAGTTCCTCGCCGGATCCGAGGCTGCCATGTGGGCCTGGGCCGCAGAGGTCACCCCCGAACAGGGCGCCGAGCGCATCCGCGCCGCGATCGCACGCGCAGAGCAGGCAGACGCATGACGCTTCGACAGGCTCAGGGATCGGGCCCACAGGCTCAGGGATCGCACCCTCAGGGATCGGCCGATGCCGCGGTCGCGCTCTTCGAAGACCTCACCGGCCACGCCCCCGCGGGAGTGTGGTCCGCTCCGGGACGGGTCAATCTCATCGGCGAGCACACCGACTACAACGACGGCTTCGTGCTGCCCTTCGCGATCCCGCAGCGGACATATGCCGCTGCCGGCATCAGAGACGACGGACGCATCCGCGTCGCCTCGACGTTCGCCGACGGGACCGTCGAGGTCGCACTCGACGAACTGAACACCCTCTTCCCGACTCCCGATGCAGCGGAGCCGGCCGTCGCCGAATGGGCCGCGTATCCCCTCGGGGTGGCATGGGCGCTGCAGCTCGCGGACGCCACCGGCCACGGTGTCGACATCGCGATCTCCTCCGATGTCCCCGTCGGCGCCGGGCTGTCCTCGTCCGCGGCGATCGAAGGGGCGACGGCATCCGCGCTCGACGACCTCTGGAACGCCGGGCTCGACCGCACCGCGCTCGCCCGCATCGGACGCCGCGCCGAGAACGAGGCCGTCGGCGCGCCGACGGGGATCATGGACCAGATGGCGTCGATGCTCGGCGAGCAGGATGCGGCGCTCTTCCTGGACTGCCGCACCCTCGACGCGCACCTCGTGCCGGTCGGAGTCGCCGAGGCGGGCCTTGCGATCCTCGTCATCGACACCGGGGTGAAGCACTCGCACGCCACCGGCGGCTACCGCGATCGTCGGGCGTCATGCGAGCGGGGAGCGCAGATCATGGGTGTGCCGTCGCTGCGCGATGTGTCGATGGACGATCTGCCCCGCGCCGAACAGCTCATGGATGATGTGACCTTCCGACGCGTGCGGCACATCGTCACCGAGAATCAGCGCGTGCTCGACACCGTGCGCGTGCTGCGCGAGAGCGGCGCGACCGCGATCGGCGACCTGCTCGTCGCCTCGCACGCGTCGATGCGCGACGACTTCGAGATCTCGGTCCCCGAACTCGACCTGGCCGTCGAGACCGCGATGGCCGCCGGGGCGATCGGCGCCAGGATGACCGGCGGCGGCTTCGGAGGCGCCGCCATCGCCCTGGTCGAGCAGCGCACCATCGGCGCCGTGACGGAAGCGATCACGGCGGCGTTCACGGCATCCGGTTTCGCCGCTCCGCACGTCTTCGCGGTCTCCCCCGCCGACGGCGCGCATCGCGACACCTGACCCTCCGGGAGAGAGATACCTGACCCTCCGGGAGAGAGACGCCTGATCCTCCGGGAGAGAATGGGTGCAGAACCCCACGAGAGGACACTCATGAGCTGGATCGTCACCGGCGGCGCCGGGTACATCGGAGCGCACGTCGTGCGCGCCCTCGCACAGGCAGGTCTGACCCCGGTCGTCCTGGACGATCTGTCGAGCGGCATCCCGTCGTTCGTGCCGGAGGACGTGACGCTCGTCGAAGGGACGATCCTCGACCGCGAGCTCGTCGAGAGGACTCTGCGCGAGCACTCGGCAGAGGGCGTGATCCATGTCGCCGGGTTCAAGTACGCCGGAGTCTCGGTGCAGCGGCCGCTGCACACCTACGCGCAGAACGTGGAGGGCACCAGGGTCATCCTCGAGGCGATGGAGGCGACCGGCGTCCGCAACATCGTGTTCTCCTCCTCTGCCGCCGTCTTCGGCACGCCGGATGTGCCGCTCGTCGTCGAGGACACCGCCAAGCGGCCCGCCAGCCCGTACGGCGAGTCGAAGCTGATCGGCGAGTGGCTGCTGCGCGACCAGGCCACGGCGACCGCGGGGGGCGATGCTCCCCTGCGGCACACCTCGCTCCGCTACTTCAACGTCGTCGGCTCGGCGGACCAGTCGGTCTACGACGTCAGCCCGCACAACCTCTTCCCGATCGTGTTCGAGAAGCTGCTCGCCGGTGAGACCCCCGCGATCTTCGGCGACGACTACGACACCGAGGACGGCACGAACGTGCGCGACTACGTGCACGTCGGCGACATCGCCGCGGCGCACGTCGAGGCCGCCAAGCGCCTCGCGGGAGGCGAGAGCATCGAGGCCGCGTACAACCTCGGCTCCGGTGACGGCCTGTCGGTGAAGCAGATCATGGATGCCGTGGTCCGCGTCACCGGAATCGACTTCGTGCCCGAGATCGGCCCCCGCCGCCCGGGTGACCCCGACCGCATCGTCGCCACCGGCGAGCTCGCCGCGCGCGACCTCGACTGGAAGATGCGGTACACCGTCGACGAGATGGTGCGCACGGGGTGGGAGGCCCGCCGCAGCGCCGGATGACCTGAACACACGCCGGGCGCCTTCGCCGAGTCGACTCGGTGAAGACGCCCGGCGCAGCGGTCAGCCGTTGGCGACGTCGAGGAGCTGTTCGACCTGCTCGCGCATCGCGGCATCGCCGCTGAACAGCGCGATGCGCCCGATCGGGAGCGACGACATCATCTTCAGCAGCGGATCGTCGTCCCCGGCGGCGCTGTCGGCGCCGCCGGGCGCCAGGTCGCCCGCCAGGCTCTGCATCGCCTTCGCGGCCAGGGGGCCTGCGATCGGATGCGCGAGCACCTCCCCGATCGAGGAGTTCAGCGTCAGCGGCACGACGACCTCGTCGCCTTCGATGTCGACAGTGGTGGAGGATCGGATGTCGCGGCTCGATGCACCGACCTCGATGCGGTAGGCGCCGCCCTCGACCGCCCAGCGGTCGACCCGGATGTCCCAGTACGCGAGGTCGGCGCGGCGCACGATCACGCGCACGTCCTTCGTCTCGCCCGTCGCGATCGTCACCGCCGCGAAGCCCTTGAGCTCACGCGGCGCGCGCTCGACCTCTGATGCCAGCGGCGCCGCGTACACCTGAACGACCTCGTGACCGTCGCGCCCGCCGCTGTTCGTGACCGGCACGGTGACGACGAGATCGCCGGCGGCGTCGGTCGACACCGCAGCGTCGCCGTACTCGAACGTCGTATACGACAGGCCATGACCGAACGGGTAGGCGACGTCGAGATCGCGCGCGTCGTACCAGCGGTACCCGACGAGGATCCCCTCGCCGTAGCGGACGTGACCGCGCGAGCCGGGGAAGTTCCCGAACGAGGGGGTGTCCTCGATGCGCAGCGGCACCGTCTCGGTCAGGCGTCCGCCGGGGTTCACGACGCCGAACAGCACATCGGCGGTCGCCCCGCCTCCCGCCTGTCCGAGCAGCCAGCCCTCGACGATCGCGGGAACCTCATCACGGAACGGCAGCGCGACGACGCCGCCGTTGGAGAGCACGACGACCACGTTCGGGTTCGCCGCGCGCACCGCCTCGAGCAGTTCGAGCTGCACGGCGGGCAGGTCGATGTGCTCACGGTCGAATCCCTCGGACTCCTCTGCCGCCGGCAGGCCGAGGAGCACCACGGCGACGTCGGCGGATGCCGCGGCCACCGCCGCCTCGTCGCGCAGCCGCACAGCATCGTCGGCGCCGTCGCCGGAGATCGTGAAGCCCGGCGCGTACGAGACCTCGCCCTCGCTCAGCGCGCGGATCTCGTCGAGCGCGGCATCCAGTCGGGTCGGATTGATGAGGGAGGAGCCCGCACCCTGAAAGCGCGGCGTGCGCGCGAACTCGCCGATGACCGCGATGCGCGCCGTGCGAGCGAGCGGGAGCACTCCGTCGTTCTTGAGCAGCACGATCGACCGCCCCGCGGCCTCGCGTGCCAGTGCGTGGTGCGCATCCGCGTCGAGCGGACCGTCGATCGCCGGCCTCGCGTCGGCCTTCGACACGAGATCGATCGCGCGCTGGGCGGCGACATCGAGAGCCTTCTCGTCGAGCTCGCCGTCGCGCACGGCCTGGACGAGACGTGCATCGTTCTGGCCGCCGCTGCCCGGCATCTCGAGGTCGAGGCCCGCCGGCAGTCCCTTCACCCGGTCGTCGACCGCACCCCAGTCCGAGACGACGAGCCCCTCGAAGCCCCAGTCATCGCGCAGCACCCGGGTGAGCAGCCATGGGTCCTCCGAGGCGTAGACGCCGTTGATGCGGTTGTACGAGCACATGACCGTCCACGGCTGCGCGTCGCGCACGACCCGCTCGAAGCCGCGCAGGTAGATCTCGTGCAGCGGCCGCTGGTCGATGTCGCTCGAGACGCGCATGCGGTCGGCCTCCTGGTTGTTGGCCGCGAAGTGCTTGAGCGAGGCGCCGACGCCCTGGGACTGGATGCCGCGGACGAGCGCCGCCCCGAGCACGCCGGAGAGCAGCGGATCCTCGGAGAAGTACTCGAAGTTGCGACCGCACAGCGGCGAGCGCTTGATGTTGACGCCGGGCCCGAGGAGCACGGCGACGTCTTCGATCGCCGATTCGACGCCGAGCGCCTGCCCCACCCGCTCCGCGAGCTCGGGATCCCAGGTCGACCCCAGCGCGACGGCGGGCGGGAAGCAGGTGGCGGGGACGCTGTCTGCGAGACCGAGGTTGTCGGATGCCCCCACCTGCTTGCGCAGCCCGTGCGGACCGTCGGTCATCATGATCGAGCGGATGCCGACGCGCGGGACGGCCTTGGTGGCCCAGAAATCGGCGCCGCTGGCGAGCGAGGCCTTCTCTTCGAGCGTGAGGTCGGATGCGGAGATCTCGGTCATGGCAAAACCGTATGACACTCGGTTTTTGCTGTCAAGTGGTTTACTGTCGTATTCATGGCACGTCGGGGTTCGTACGCGAAGGGTGTGGCCAAACGCGAGGAGATCCTCGGCGTCGCGCTCGAGGTCATCGCGCAGGACGGTTATCGCGCGGCATCCGTCAAGGAGATCGCCGATGCTGTCGGACTCAGCCAGGCGGGCCTCCTGCACTACTTCTCATCCAAGGAGGAGCTCTTCGTCGAGATCCTCCGCAAGCGCGACGAACTCGACCAGGACTCGCTCGACGGCTCGCCCGCCGAACTCCGCGAGGGCTTCCTGCGCGTCATCCGGCACAACGTCTCGACCCCTGGGCTCGTCGAGCTGTTCTCCCGTCAGGCCGCAGAGGCGGCGGATGCGGAGCACCCCGCCCACGCCTTCTTCCTGCTGCGCAACGCGGCGCTGAGAGAGTCCCTCACGAGCGCTCTGCGACGCGTGGGAAACGATTCCGACGGCGCCATCGCCGGTGTCGACCCCGACACCATCGCCCGGATGATCCAGGCCGTGGCCGATGGCGTGCAACTGCAATGGCTGCTCGATCCCGAGGTCGACATGACCGGCGTCGTCGACGCCCTGCTGGGTCTGCTCATCGAGAAGAGCGGCCATGAGTGACCCGATCGTCAGCACCGCATCCGGTCCCGTGCGCGGCTTCTGGCGCGAGGAGGGCGCGCCGGGGGCATCGGCCGCATTCCTCGGCATCCCCTTCGCCGCGCCTCCCGTCGGTGAGCGGCGATTCGCCGCTCCGGCACCGCCGGAGCCATGGACCGAGACGCTCGACGCCACCGCGTACGGCGCGACCCCGCTCCGTGTCACCGGAGTCGACAACCTCATCCCGGAACCCGCGGTTCCCGGCAAGAGCACCCTCAACGTCAACGTGTTCACCCCCGCGGTCGACGGTTCGCTCCCGGTGCTCGTCTGGATCCACGGCGGCGGGTACACCGAGGGGTCTCCGGCCAGCCCGTGGTACGACGGTGCACGATTCAACCGCGACGGCGTCGTCACCGTGTCGATCTCGTACCGCCTCGGCTTCGACGGCTTCGGACATATCGAGGGAGCCCCCGCGAATCGCGGGGTCCGCGACTGGATCGCCGGGCTCGAATGGGTGCAGCAGAACATCGCCGCCTTCGGCGGCGACCCCACGCGCGTCACCATCGGCGGGCAGTCGGCGGGCGGCGGAGCCGTGCTGACCCTGCTCGGGCTGCCGCAGGCGCAGCATCTGTTCCACCAGGCCCTGTCGATCTCCGGCGCCCTCGCCGATGTGCCCGCGGCCACGGCGCGGGCGCGCGGTGCCCGCATCGCCGAGCTCGGCGGGGTCCCCGCAGACGTCGAAGGCTTCCGCAGCCTGAGCGAGCGGCGCATCAGGCAACTGCAGCCGAAGGCCGCGACGCCCAGGAAGGGCATCGGCATGGTGCTCGATCTGCTGACCGATGGTCTGCCGTGGGGCCCGATGGTCGACGGGGAGCTGATCCAGCGACCGACCGTCGCATCGTTGGCCGCCGGCGTCGGAGCCGACAAGCCGCTGCTGCTCGGTGCAGCCGACGACGAGTTCACGATGGTCGCCGAGCGCGAGGCCGGCAGGCTGGGCTTCATCCCGGGCGCGCTCCTGCTCCGGCCGTTCCTGCGCAACCGCGCGATCCGGCGGGCGTACCTCGCCGCCAACGCGCCGCAGCGCAAGAAGGGCGGTGCCGCGGTGGTCGGCAGATTCATCAGCGATCACGTGTTCCGCGCGCTCGTGCCGCGCGTCGCCGAAGCGCGCAGCGCAGCGGATGCAGCCACCTGGGCGTATCGGTTCTCATGGGCGACGCCCGTCAACGGGTGGGCGTGCCACTGCCTCGACGTGCCCTTCTGGTTCGACGGGCTCGATCGAGAGCGGGTCGCCGTGCTCGCCGGCCCGAACCCGCCGCAGTCATTGGCCGATGAGATGCACGGCGCGGCGGTCTCGCTGATCGCGTCGGGGGATCCGGGCTGGGCCGCCTGGTCGACCGGCCCCGGCATCGCGAGAGTCTTCGGCGGCGACGGGCCGCCGATCGCCGAAGACGCCTACGACAGCGTGCTCGCACTGGTCTGAGAACGACTCATCGCCGCCGGTTCCGCGCAGCGAGGCTGCGGACTTCCGACGGCGATGAGTGCGTGAGGATCAGTAGTACTCGCCCTGACGGTAGTTCCACGAGGGGAAGATCTCTGCGAGGTTGAGCATGATCTTGTCGAAGTCGATGCCCTTGCGGATCATCACCGGGTTCGGCTGGATCGAGCGCTCGCCGTTCTGCATGGGGATCAACGCGCCTTCTGCGTCGACCATCGACACCATGACGCCCTGCTCGTGACGACTGTTCTCGTCTTCGCCCGGCTGCATGGAGGCGACGTACGCGTCGCCCTCGACGATGACGTCGGCTGCGTTCTCGATGCGCTCACCGATGTTGGCGACGCGGCCGCGGTTGCCGATGCCGGACGGGTTCGCCGAGCTCGCGAACGTGATGATGCGGTCCTTCTCCCACAGCGCTTCGGCGATCTGCTCGCCCGGGCGGCCGAACTTGATCACGAAGCAGCTGGTGTTGCGCGCATCGGAGCCGAGCTCGCGGATCGTGTCGTCCGGCAGGTTGTCGAATGCCTCCTTGCGCCAGGGCAGGATGCAGCCGAGGAGCACGTCCTGCTCCCAGTGCTTCTCGTAGAAGGCGAGGATCTCGTCGTTCAGCTGAGCGAGCTCCTTGAGCTGCTCGATCGAACCGCACAGCACCACTCCGGGCTTCGAACGCTTGCGGACCTTGGCGTCGAACTTGCGCTCGAGGCCGGCGCCGTCGGAGGTCATGATGATGTAGCCGACCTTGGTGGCGCACACGATCATTCCGCCGGGAGCGGTGAGCGTGTCGATGGCTTCCTGCGGTGCGTGCCCGGCCCAGGCGATGCGCTTATCTTGTGACATCTGGTTCTTTCTCACTAACAAACGAATGCTCAGGGCATGCGCACGTGATCGCGCAGCAGAGGATCGGATCTGAGCAGCGGATAGAGGGTGCGGCTCACCCGGGTGAGCCGCACCGAGCTTACACGACGGCTACCAGCGTGCCCCGAGCCAGCGACCCGACGGTGAGGTGGAAAGCGGTCAGCGACGCCGGCGTGCCGGGTGCGAGATCAAGCGTCTCCTTGCCGAGCGCCCACACCGTGATGAGGTACCGGTGCTCCCAATCCCCAGGAGGCGGAGCGGCTCCGACGTACTCCGCGGTGCCGAGATCGTTGAGCATCGTCGTCCCCGTGCTCAGCGAGCCCACTGCCAGCTCGCGGACATCCTTGGGGATGTCGACGACCACCCAGTGGTGGATCCCCCCTGGGGTCGGTGCATCGATGTCGAACATCGACACCGCGTACGATTCGGTTCCCTCTGGGCCCTCTGCCCACGCCACATGCGGCGAGACGCCTCCCTGGGGGCTGTCTCCCCGATGCGCGGGATCGAGCAGACCCTCGCCATCGATCGAGCCGCTGCGCACCTCGAGAGAGGGCACCTCCGGCAGGTAGTCGTGCGGGTTCGGCGGACGCAGACGCTGAAGATTCATCTGTGCGGCCCCTTTCTAGTCCTGGACCTGCCCTCGAACCCCATCCAGCCAGTGCGAGGAGTTCGAGTCGGCGGTCGCGTTGTCACGGAATGTGTAGGTCTTCAGGAGCCAGCGGAAACGAGTCGTCTCGAAGTGCTGGATGTCGACCATCTGACGGCTGTGCAGGCCGTCCTGGTTCGCGAAGAGGAACAGATCGCGATCCTTGATGCGGTGGTACTGCTCACGCGCCTTGGCGAGTGCATCGCGGAACTCCCAGATCGCACGGTAGTGCCGAGACGAATTCGGATCGGCAGGCACCGTGCGCGTGTCGTAGTAGCGGAAGCTGTGCTCGTTCTCGAGCATCGCGTGCGCGTCGGAGATCACCTGGTTCGCGTTCGACGCCTTCGAGAGCTCATCGAACGGCGTCCTGAACGCCTTCTCGCGCAGCGTCGCCTGATGCTCCTCCGAGATGTACTTGAGCAGCTCTCGACCGTCGACGTACTTCGTGAAGACGAGATCGTCTTCCGGGGTGCGCATGCCGAGGAGCGAGATGAAGTCGGCCCGCACCGGGTGAGCAGTGCGCTCGTTGTGCCAGTAGAGCTCCCAGTCGGTCTTCTGCGTCTGAGTGCCGCTGAACTGGTTGTCGGCGTAGACGTCCTGGAAGAAGTCGCCGTTGTTGCGCGTGGTGTAGGCCAGAATCGGCGTCTCGAGGAACTGCGCCTGCAGCTCGAGCAGCCCCTCCCCCACGAACGTCTTCTTCTTCGCGTACTTGTCGTTGAGCGCATTGTCCTGATCGAGCTGCGGGATCTCATCGTCCACCGGGCAGTTCTCGAAGACGTGCGCGTACGTCGTGGCGCTCGCGCGATCTGTCTTGACCTTCTGCAGCGCGTTGAGGACGGGCGTCGCCACCTTTCCGCTCGAAAGCAGATCGGCGATTCCCTCCTGGAAGCCGATGTAGTCCTTGTAGGGATCGACGCCGATGTTCAGGAGGTGATTCTTCAGGTCTTCCCGGTCACGATTCTCGAATGTATACGTTGGCTTCATATGACTATTTCCTCCGGTGTTCCTTTCCCTGCAATTGCGGGGGTTCCGAAATTAGCACCAGCATTTCCCCATCGTCGCCATATTACGATCGGCGCGTAATGTGGATAAATGCCTCTGAAAAGCGGTCGACAATGAGACTGCGCACCTTCTTGCACAGTTGAACGAGATATATGAAGAACGCGATCTAACGGTTCTTCATAAACACCACACCCGCGGCGATCTGCAATATCACGCATATCGCAAGATATCCAGAGATTGTGATTTCAATACTCGAGAACATCGTCAGACTCACGCCGCTCGCCAAGAGGAGCACCGCCTGCAGCAGACCCTGATTCCGTTCGAGTCCGCGAAGAATGCGAACCCGCTGATCCGCATCGACGCGCTCGAGCGCGGGCGTCAACGAGATCATCGTCGCCGGCCGCACGAACCCGCCGGAGATCCCGAGCGCGGCGAGCGCGCACGCCGCGAAGACGGCGCCGTCGCCCAGCAGGAGAGCGATTCCCAGGACAAGCCCGACCGAGGAGAAGACGAACAGCACCGGTTTGCCTGCAAGACGTGGCGAAAGGCGCGCGGCGACGAGGCCGAGCAGCGTGTAGATCCCCATGAGCACACCGAACAGCACGATCGAGATGCGGTACGCACCGAACAGCAGCAGCGGGATCAGGAACGTGTACGACGAGAGGAGCAGTGCCCTGTTCAGCGAGTAGTACATGGCCCAGAACCGCGTCTTCGCATCGACTCCGGGGCCGCGGCCACGGCTCCTCGGCACCGCAGTGCGTTCTCGACTGTCCCTCAACGGCAGGCGGGCGGCGAGGACGAGCCCCATCGAGACGAGTGCCGCCAGGGCGCTCAGCAGGAACGGGAGGCGGTCCCACACGAGCAGCGCGAACGCACCGAGCACAGCGGCGGCGAACGAGATGAGGAACATGCCCATCTGCGTTCTCGACTCCTGCGCGGCCGCTGTCTCACGGCCCCGCAGAGAAGAGGCCAGCGCGCCGTCGACGCCGGCGGTGAGGCTGAACCCCACACCCGAGAGGATCTGACTGGCGGCGACGAATCCCCACTGCACATCGACCACCATCAGCAGCAGTCCGACGACCTTGATCGATTCACCCACGACCAGCGATCCGGCAAGAGTCAGTCGACCCTTCAGCCATCCCAGTCCGAGATCGGCCAGTGCGGCGACGACTCCGTACAGTGCGAGCATGAACGCGATCTGAAGCGGCTGATACCCGTTCATCAACAGGAACACCGCGACGAGCGGCAGATGGAAATACGCTCGCGAGACGATGCGGTAGCTTTCGATCCACCGCCCGGCACGCATCGACCTGGTCAGCGTGTCAGCGAAGATTCGGCGCCACCTTCTGCAAGGACTCCAGGGAGAGGTCTCCCTGGCGCACGACCACGGGGGCGTCGACGAGCGAGATGATCGTGCTGCTCATCGTGGAGTCGGGCGCCTTCTCGGAACGCACGATGTAGTCGGCCGCACCACCGATGTGCTCATAGGCGAGGTCGAAGTCGACCAGGCCCTGATCCATCGTTCCACTGAGGTTCGCCGAGGTCGCCGCCAGCGGCAGCCCGCTGAACACCGAGATGAGATTCACCGGCATGCTCTCGTTGTGAACGATGGCCACCGACGCCTTGCCCGCCGTCACCCAATCGGGGACCGTGCTGCGCTTGGGGAGCACGATGTTCAACGGTCCCGGCCAGAACTGCGACACGAAGGCATCCACATCCGCCGTGCTCGACGAGAACGCCCAGCGCGACCAGTCGTGCGGAGCGCTGACGAACAGCGACAGCGGCTTCGACAGGTCTCGGCCCTTCATCTCGTAGAGTCGCGAACAGGCGACCTCGCTGAACGGACTGCAGAATACGCCGAAGTTCGTATCGGTCTGCGCCACGATGGTGGCTCCATCGCGAAGATCTTCGGCGGCGCGACGAAGAGACTCGAGATCTCTCTCATCGATGATTGCGGCTACCACGCTTCTTTGACTCCTGACTTCTCGAATGGTTCTTCGACCACGCCGGTGCCCACCGGCATCCACCACGGCCTGTGCTTCTCGTGCTCTGCGATCTCGGCCTCGAGCTCCAGCGTCAGATCGATCGGATCCAGCCCGTTCACCAACTGATGCTGCGCTGTGTCGGCGATGTCGAATTCGGCCACGAAATCGTGTGACTCGCATCGGACCGTACGATTTCGGACGTCGATCGTCACCGATGCCTTCGGATCGCTCTCTGCAATATCCATCAGCGTCCGGTGCTCTGTTACTCCGAGCCTCACCGGCACCAGACCGACATTCGCCAGATTGTTCTTGAAGATATCGGCGAACGACGGTGCGATGACCGCCGTGAATCCGTAGTCGCGCAATGCCCACGGCGCGTGCTCGCGCGAACTCCCGCAGCCGAAATTCGGCCCGGCGATCAGCACAGTGGCATTTCTGCGCTCCGGGTGATTGAGAATGAATTCCGGGTCGCGGCGCCATTGCTGGAAGAGGCCGTCCTCGAATCCGCTGCGTTCGATCCGCTTCATCCATACGGCGGGGATGATCTGATCCGTGTCGATATCTGCGATATCGAGCGGAGCCAGGGTGCTCGTGATCTTCTCGACCTTATGCACGGGTTCCCGCCTCACTCAGTTCGGTGACCGACCCGATGCGCCCGAGTACTGCGGTGGCCGCGGCCGTCTGCGGCGACACGATGTGGGTGCGGGCGCCCGGCCCCTGCCGGTTCTCGAAGTTCCTGTTCGACGTCGATGCCGAATGCTTGCCGCCGGCGACGGTGTCGCCGTTCATCGCGATGCACATCGAGCATCCGGAGAACCGCCACTCGAACCCGGCATCCTTGAAGATGCCGTCGAGGCCCTCCGCCTCGGCCAGGCGCTTGACCTGCTCCGACCCTGGAACGACGAGTCCCTTCACGCCGGGGCTGATCGTGCGTCCGCGCAGGATGTCGGCGGCGGCCCGCAGATCTTCCAGACGGCCGTTCGTGCACGAGCCGATGAACACGGTGTCGATCTCGACATCGCCGATGCGCTGATCGGGTTCCAGGCCCATGTAGGAGAGCGCGCGCTGCGCGGACTGGACCGCCTCGTCGTCGTGGTCGTCCGCGACGACGGCGGGTACGCGACCCGTGACCGGGATCGCCTGGCTCGGAAGCGTCCCCCAGGTGACCATCGGCATCAAGCCGTCGACGTCGACGATGCGATGCGTGTCGAACTCGGCATCCTCAGCGCTCGTGAAACGGCTCCACTCCCGGCGGACGAGATCCCAGTCATCGGATGCGACGCGATCGCGCGACTTCAGATACTCGAAGGTCGTGGCGTCAGGGGCGACGATGCCGCTCCTCGCTCCGGCCTCGATGGCCATGTTGCACAGGGTCATGCGACCCTCCATCGACATCGCGTCGACGACGTCGCCCTGGAACTCGATCAGGTGTCCGGTGCCGCCATCTGCGCCGAGCACGGCGAGCATCTGGAGCGCGACGTCCTTCGGCGTCGCAGAGCGATGAGGTGCGCCGCGGAACTCGACGAGCATGCTCTTCGGCTTGCTCATGCGCAGCGTCTGGGTGGCCATCACATGCTCGACCTGACTGGTGCCGATGCCGAAGGCCACGGCCCCGAACGCACCGTGCGTCGCAGTGTGACTGTCACCGCACACGATCGTCATGCCCGGCTGCGTCAGCCCCATCTGCGGACCGATGACGTGGACGATCCCCTGTCCTTCACTGTTCATGGGATGAAGCTCCACCCCGAAGTCCTGACAGTTCTCGATCTGCAGCCGGAGCTGGCGCCGTCCGATCGCATCGCTCATGGGGACGGTGCGGGTGCTCGTGGGCACGTCATGGTCTGCGGTGGCGACGGTGAGGTCTGGTCGGCGCAGCGTACGACCCGCCGCCCGGAGCCCCTCGAATGCCTGCGGTGACGTCAGCTCGTGCAGGAGATGCATGTCGATGTAGATCAACTCGCCATGGCTTCCGCCGATGGAGTGCTCTCTCCAGACGCGCTCGACGATGGTGTCTTTTGCCAAGAGTCCTCGCCCAACCGATCCGGGTACCGCGTACCTGTGTTCTGCAGCAGCAGCGCCCGGCCTGAGTGATGAAGACGGGTCGCCGCAGCGATGCAGAGCGTCCCCTTGTGGGTTTTCGCCCAGAGTCCAAGAACTGGATGGTTCGCACCCGGCCTCGGCCAAGGTGCATCACTCTACAGTGTGTCGCCCGCCTGGAATCGACCCATGATTCTGAATGCTCTTACACACTCCTGGAGGTCAGGTGGTCACCGTGACCGCGGCGTGCGGCATCCGCTGCTGCATCACGCGGATGGCCTCCGCGCTCTCGTCGACGAGCACAGCGTCTCGTCCGAGGGCGGATGCCACGGCCCCCGTCGTCCCCGAACCCGCGAACAGATCGAGCACCCGATCCCCCGGCCGCGACGACGCCTGCACGATCCGTCGCAGGATGCCCTCGGGCTTCTGGGTCGGGTATCCGGTCTTCTCGCGGCCCGTGGTCGGCACGATCGTGTGCCACCACACGTCGGTGGGGAGCTTGCCGCGCGCGGCCTTCTCCGGAGTCACGAGCCCCGGTGCCATGTAGGGCTCTCGATCGATGTCGTCGGCGTTGAACACGTGCCCGCCCGGCGTCTTCACGTACACGAGGATCGTGTCGTGCTTCGTCGGCCAGCGACGCCGGGACTTGGCGCCGTAGTCGTACGCCCAGATCAGTTCGTTGAGGAAGCAGTCGCGCCCGAACACGGCGTCGAGCATCACCTTGGCGTAGTGCGCTTCGCGGTAGTCCAGGTGCAGATACAGGGTGCCGTCGTCGGCCAGCAGCCGCCAGGCCTCTTCGAGTCGCGGCACGAGGAATTCGCCGTAGTCGTCGAAGCGGTCGTCGTAGGCGCGCAGCATCCCCCGCACCCGCTCGTACTCATGCCCGTGGAAGCCGTGCCTGATCTCGCGCGGCGATCCCGCGTCCCGCGCCCCCTCGCTCGCCGAGTCCCCCGACCCCGCACCCGCACCCGCATAACTCCGGAGCTTTTCACCGGATCCGCTGGTCTCCGTCCCGACAGCAGCCGAATCCGGCAGATTCTCCGGAGTTGTGCGGGCGCCGTCGCGAGTCCGCCGGGCGGTGACCACCTGCCGTTCCTGCGCTCGGCCGGTGTTGAACGGCGGGTCCAGATAGACGAGCGTGAAGGATGCCGACGGCAGCGTGCGCGCGATCGCGAGGTTGTCGCCGTGGATGATCTCGACCGCCCCTTCGACAGGCTCAGGGACCGGATCGACAGGCTCAGGGACCGATACGCTCACGGCACGCGGTGCAGCCACGCGTCCGTCGAGAACTTCGATTCGACGAGGGCCTCGGCATCGGCGTACTCATCGGCGGTGACCGCGCCGTCCTCGGCGTCGGTCAGCGCTCGGAAGGTCGTCTTGAAGCTGTCGATGATCTCGGCGCGGCTGAGCCCGGTCTGCGTCCGCAGCGGGTCGACGCGCTTCGCGGCGGAAGTCGTGCCCTTGTCGCTCAGCTTCTCCTTGCCGATGCGCAGCACCTCGCTCATCACCTTGCCGTCGATGTCGTACGAGATGGTCGCGTGGTGCAGCACCCCGCCGTTGGCGAGACGCTTCTGCGCGGCCCCGCCGATCTTCCCGGTCGGGCTCGCGATGTCGTTGAGCGGCTGATAGGTCGCGTCGATCCCCACACCGCGCAGCGCCTGCAGCACCCAGTCGTCGAGGAAGGCGTAGGAATCGGCGAAGGTCATGCCCTGCACGAGGGATGCCGGCACATACAGCGAATACGTGATGATCTGTCCGGCCGCCATGAGCATCGCTCCGCCGCCCGAGATGCGGCGGACGACATCGAAGCCGTGCCTGGCCGCGCCCTCAGGGTCGACCTCGTTGCGGTACGACTGGAACGAGCCGATGACCACGGCAGACTCTTCCCACTCCCAGATGCGCAGTGTCGGGCGCCGTCGCCCCTCGCCGACGCGAGAGGTGAGCACTTCATCGAGCGCGAGGTTCATGCGCGGCGACACCGCCTTCTCGTGCACGATCTCCCAGTCGAAGTCGCGCCACCCGGGTGCGGTCACGAGAGCGCGGCGCACCGCGGTGCCCACCGACTCGGGATTGAAGCCGAGCAGCTGCGCGCCCGCGGGCAGAGCATCGCGGACGGCGGCGGCGATGACCGTGGCATCGGACTCGGCCGGAAGCCCGTTCACCGCGCTGTTGATGGCCTCGAGCGCGGAGTCCGGCTCGAGGAAGAAGTCTCCCGCGAGACGGAAGTCCGTCAGCGTGCCGCCTTCGACCTCGACATCGACGACGACGAGCTTTCCTCCGGGGACCTTGTACTCACCATGCACGGATCCAGCTTAACGCCGAACCCTTCGACAGGCTCAGGGATCGGCGGAGCCGCTCACTGAGCCTGTCGAAGCGGCGGGATGCGGGTGTCGAGCCAGGCGAGCACGTCGGCGCGCACCTCGCTCTGCTGCAGCTCGTGGAAGAGCTCGTGCCTGGCATCCGGGTACACCAGCGTCGTGATGTCGGTGAATCCTGAACGGTTGCGGTAGTCGTCGGCGAGCTTGTGCACGCTGTGCGGTCCGCCGACAGGATCGTCGCGCCCGACGATGAGCAGCAGCGGGATGTCGTTGCCGTGCTTGGCGAGACCCCGCCGCGGCCGCCCGTAGAGCTTGAGAGCCTCGATCGGTCCGAACAGCTTCAGCAGCGGCACGTTCGTCGTGAGCGGATCCTCGTCGAAGGCCTTCCAGACGGCGGGGTCGCGGCTGAGCCACTCGTAGCCGGTCGCATCAGCGCCCTCCCACTTCGCGTTGAGGGGCGCCGCATTGAGGTCACGCGGGGTGAGGTGCGCGGAGCCGGAGAGGATGACGGCATCCCAGGCTTCCGGATGCTCGTTCACGAGCTTCTGCGAGAGGAACGAGCCCCATGAGTGCCCGAGCAGCACGAGAGGCAGATCAGGGTGCTCCTCGCGGATGATCCCGGTGAGCTGCCACACCGCCTGCACCGCCGCGCGCAGTCCGCCCTTGCCGAGCCGTCCGAGCTTGGCCGCGCTTCCGTGCTGGCGCATGCCCGTGCGACCGTGACCGCGGTGATCGTCGGCGTAGACGATGTATCCGGCCGACGTGAGCGCGGCGATCAGCTTCGCGTATCGTCCGGCGTGCTCGCCGACGCCGTGCAGCAGTTGCACGACCCCGCGCGGGGTCCCCTCGGCCGCGTGGACGTCGTAGACGATCGTGACGCCGTACGCGTCGATGAACTCCGAGGTCTGGGACATGGGACGAGTCTACGGTCGCAGGCGTCCGGCCCCACCCCCGAAAAACTTAGTTAGACTATCTAAGTAATGTCTGAACCCGATCTCCTCCACTCCACCGCCACCGATCTCCGTCTTGCGACCTTCCGGCTCGCCCGCAGGCTCCGCCGCGAGCGCGCAGGCGACAACGTCAGCGACGCGCACTTCGCCGTCCTCGCCTGCCTGCGCGCCGGCCGCCTCCCCATCGGCGAGCTCGCGCAGCGCGAGCGGGTGAGCGCCCCGACGATGTCGAACACCGTCGACGCCCTGGCCGAGGCGGGGCTCGTCATCCGCGTGCCCTCCGAAGACGACAGGCGCCGCGTCTACATCGAGATCACCGATGCCGGCACGGCGATCGTCACCGCTACGGTGCAGAAGCGCGACGCCGCGCTCGCCACCGCCCTCTCCGAGTTCGATTTCACCGATGACGAGCTGCGCACGCTGCAGCGAGCCGCCGCCATGATGCGGAAGGTGGCAGAACGATGACCGCCATGTTCCGCTCCTTCGCGACGTTCAACTACCGCACCTGGTTCCTCGGCGCGCTCGTGTCGAACGTCGGCAGCTGGATGCAGGCGACCGCCCAGGACTGGGTCGTCCTCACCGAGCTGACCGACAACGACGCCACCGCGATGGGGGTGACGATGGCGCTGCAGTTCGGGCCGCCGCTGGTGCTGGTGAGCCTCACCGGGTGGGTCGCCGACCGGTTCGACCGGCGCAAGATCCTCCTCCTCACGCAGACGGTCCTGATGGGCCTCGCCGTCGCGGTCGCCGCCCTGCTGCTGACCGGCATCATGACCCTGCCGCTGATGTTCGGCTTCGCACTCGCGTTCGGCATCACGAACGCCTTCGACGCCCCGGCCAGGCAGGCCTTCATCTCCGACATGGTGTCGGTCGAGGATGCGTCGAACGCCGTCGCCCTCAACTCCGCCTCGTTCAACATGGCCCGCCTCATCGGCCCTGCCGTGGCCGGGCTGCTCATCGTCGCCGTCGGCACGGGGTGGGTCTTCGTGATCAACGCGGCGACGTTCCTCGCGATGCTCATCGCCCTGCTGCTCATCCGGTCCCGCGAACTGCTGCCGCGCGTGTCGAGCAAGGGCCGCGGCGGACTGGCCGAGGGCTTCCGCTACGTGTGGTCGCGCAGCGACCTCAAGGTGGTCTTCATCATGGTGTTCCTCATCGGGGCGTTCGGCATGAACTTCCCGATCTTCGCGTCCACGATGGCGCTGGAGTTCGGTCGCGGCGCCGACGGCTACGGCGTGCTGAGCTCGGTGCTGGCGATCGGCTCGCTCGCCGGCGCATTGCTCGCCGCCCGCCGCGATCGCGCCAGGGTGCGCGTGCTCATCGTCGCGGCAGGACTGTTCGGGGCGGCATCCATCGTGTCCACCTTGATGCCGACCTACTGGTGGTACGCCGCCGTGCTCATCGTCGTCGGGTTCTCGACGGTGACGATGCTCACCACCGCGAACGGCTACGTCCAGACGACCACCGACCCGGCCCTCCGCGGACGCGTGCTCGCCCTCTACATGGCCGTCGTGATGGGATCGACCCCGATCGGCGCACCCATCGCCGGATGGGTCACGGATGCCGCAGGGCCCCGCGCCGCGATCCTCGTCGGAGGCATCGCGGGGCTCGCCGCCATGGCGATCGGGCTCACGTGGATCATCGCCTCCGGGCGGCTGCGCCGGAAGGAGAGCAGCAGATTCGGGCTCACTCTCGATGAGACCCTGCCGATCTCCGTCGTGCGGCCCGACCCGGTGGAGTTCAGCGACGAGGTCGCCGCCGCGACCACGCCGATCCGACTTCCGAAGCGCTGAGCGGGGGGACTCAGCGCGTACGCCGGGGACCAGGGGTGGTCGCACCCGAGACCCTAGAGCAACTTCCACCACGTGGTGGAGAATCGTGAGGCTGTGATCAGAGCGGCGGCCACTCGTCGGCGGCGTAGACCTCGTCGCCTTCTTCGTGTTCGCCGGAGTCTCGAACGACGTAGCGGGCGTCGCCCCACCACCAGGGCGACGTGATGTTGACGCGCATCACACCCTCATGCTCGCCGATCCAGAGCGTCCGTCCGCCGGCTGCGTGCCACGCGTCGTCCCGCCCTGGTGTCCACCCCAGCGACTCGAGCTCCGCCGTGAGCTCGCTCGCGCCGATGCCGTCGGCAGCGATCTCGCTGGATACCTGGATCTCGTAGCACGGCTCCTGCTCATCCAGACACTGGGAGGCCGGGTAGTCGAGAGCCTCTCCCGTGGTGCGCCAGCCGTCTTCCGCGATCAGCGCCCGCACTTCCGACGCATCCTCCTGGAGACTCTCGTACCGGTCCTGCGCGAGCTCGATCTGCTCAGCATGCAATCGGCTCTGCGCCTGCGCACTCGTCTCGGACGCCGCATCCGTCGCCTGCGCAGCAGGAAGGAGCACCACGGCGACGAACGTCAGGGCGAACACCACGGGCACGGCGAAGGCTGCGATCCACGAGGTCCGACGCCACAGGAGAGCGCCGCCTGCGGGCCCTGGTTCGAGGATGGCGGAGAGCGTGAGGAGCACGACCCATGAGACAGCGACGGCCAGCACGCACAAGGTGAGGATGCCGGTCTGCTGATCGTCGGAGAGCGGAGCACCGATCAACGACCCGATGAACCCGCTCCACCACGTGATGTACAGCACGAAGATCATCGGACCAGGGGCGGTGCTGTGACCGCGCACGCGCAGGATGAATCTGGGCAGCGAGCCGAGCAGTCCGAGCACAGGGACGATGATCGGCGAGAACAGGGCCAGCCACAACGCCTGCTCCCACCCGTTGTTGTCGAGGAGGAGACCGTGGAAGCAGAAGAAGATGGGAAGCAACCAGTTCAGCCATGGCCACAGACCCCAGGTGAACGCCTGAATGCCGCTGGGCCGCTGCGTCTCGCCCGGCCACTGCGCCTCACCCGTGCGCGACGGCTCGCTCGTGTCTTCGGTCTCTTGGGTCTCTTCGGTCATATCGTCCCCTTCCCCGGCCGACAGAATAGCCGGAGAAGGGCGCGATTCACCCCCCGAGCACCAGACGCAGCTGCTCGATCGCCCAATCGATCTCGGTCGCACGGATCACCAGCGGCGGAGCGATGCGGATCGTCTGTCCGTGGGTGTCCTTGACGAGCACTCCGCGCTCCATGAGCTTCTCGCTGACCTCACGGCCGGTGCCGAGCGCCGGATCGATGTCGACTCCGGCCCAGAGGCCTGCGGACCGGATGCCGGTGACGCCGTGCCCGAGGAGCTTCTCCAGACCTGCGGTGAGATGGGCCCCGAGCTGGCGCGCGCGCTCCTGGAACTCGCCCGTCTCGAGCATCTCGATCACGCGCAGCCCGACGGCCGTGGCGAGCGGGTTGCCGCCGAAGGTCGAGCCGTGCTCGCCGGGACGGATGACGCCGAGCACGTCGCGGTCGCCGACGACCGCCGAGACCGGGAGGATGCCGCCGCCGAGGGCCTTGCCGAGCAGATACAGATCGGGCACGACCCCTTCGCGGTCGCAGGCGAACGTCTCGCCCACGCGGCCGAGCCCCGACTGGATCTCGTCGGCGATGAACAGCACGTTCTTCTCGTCGCAGATCTCGCGGATGCGCTTCAGATACCCGTCGGGCGGAATGATGACGCCGGCCTCGCCCTGGATCGGTTCGACGAGCACGGCCGCCGTCTCATCCGTGATCGCTGCGGCGATCGCATCCGCGTCGCCGTAGGGCACGGCGTCGAAGCCTGGCGTGAACGGGCCGAAGCCGTCACGGGCGGTGTCATCGTCGCTGAAGCTGACGATCGTGGTCGTCCGGCCGTGGAAGTTCCCGGCGGCCACGACGATGCGCGCCTTGCCCTCGGCGATGCCCTTCACGCGATATCCCCACGCGCGGGCCACCTTGATTCCGGTCTCTACCGCCTCGGCGCCGGTGTTCATCGGCAGCACGAGCTCCTTGCCGCACAGGCGCGCCAGCGCCTCGGCGAACGGCTCGAGCCGATCGTTCATGAAAGCACGGCTGGTGAGGGTGACGCGGCCGAGCTGCGCGATCGTCGCATCGACGAGGTCGGGATGCCGGTGCCCGAAGTTCACGGCCGAGTACGCCGCGAGCAGGTCGAGGTAGCGCTTGCCCTCGGTGTCGGTCACCCACACGCCCTCGCCGGTGGCGATCGTCACCGGCAGCGGACTGTAGTTCTCGGCGACGTGCGCCTCGGCGACGCCCGTCATTTCGCACCTCGCAGTTCGAGCGTGCAGCACTTGATCCCGCCGCCGCCGAGCAGCAGCTCGGACAGGTCGACCATGATCGGGTTGTAGCCGCGTTCGCGCAGCTGCTTGTCGAAGCCGGTGGCCCGCGGCGAGATGATGACGTTGCGCCCGTCGCTGGCGGAGTTCAGCCCGAACACGGCGCCGTCCTCATCGGACACGTGGATGGCATCGGGGTAGCGCTGCTCCAGCACGGCACGGCTCGCGTCGTCGAACGCCCCGGGCAGGTAGGCGATGTTCGCCTTCTCCGGTCCGCCGTTCTCCACGCCCTCGACAGGATCGAGCACGGTGAGCGCAGTGTCGAGGTGATAGAACCGCGGGTCGGTGAGATTCAGCGAGACGACCTCGCGGCCGAACACCTCACCGACTTCGCGGTGGCTGTCACCGGTCGAGCGGAATCCGGTGCCGGCGAGGATGGTGTCGCCGACGAGCAGGAAGTCGCCCTCGCCCTCGTTGACCTCACGCGGCATGACCGTGTCGAAGCCGTTCGCACGGAACCAGTCGGCGAATGCGGGCGATTCGCCCTGCCGCTCGACGAAGCGGAACTCCGGCACGTAGGCACGACCGTCGATCACGAAGCCGCCGTTGGCCGTGTAGACCATGTCGGGGTACCCGGCGAGCGGCTCGATGAGCTCGACCTCGTGGCCGAGCTCGAGGTACAGGTCGTAGAGCGCCTGCCACTGCGCCACGGCCCTGGCAGTGTCGGTGGGCTTGGCAGGCTCCATCCACGGGTTGATCGTGTAGCTGACCGTGAAGTGCGACGGCCGGCACATCAGATAGCGGCGGTGCTGGGCGGTGCGGACGGCGGTGGTGGTCGTCGTGGTCTCTGGCGTCGACATCATTCTCCTCGAGAGGGACGCGGCGGACGCTGTCCAGGGGCCCGGCGGAAGTTCGACCCGCTCCCGTCGACGAGCTCGGGGATGCGGCGGGGAAGATGCGACTCAGGCACGCCAGTTCTCATTCTGACATCCGTCGCCGGAGATTCGCCACCCGCCGCTCAGACGGCAAGCGGATCGACTCGACGGATGCCGGGAATGCCGTCGAACACGGCGTCGGAGGATGCGATCGTTTCGATGCCGTACGCAAGCGCGGTGCCGGCATGGACGGCGTCACGTCCACGGACGTGCGTATGCTCGATGAGCGCAAGCGCAGTCTCCAGCACCTCGTGATCGAAGTTCAGCACGATGAACGAACGAGTGATTTCGCGCGCCTCCGCAACAGCTTGGTCACGCGCCGTTCTGCGCATCCGATGGAGGACGACCTCCTGCACCATCTCAGTGCTGGCATAGGCGCGCCCCGTCCCGCTCCACAGCTCACGCAGGAATGCACGGGCGCGACGGCGATGCGGCTCAGCGTGCCCCAGCGAGTGAAGGAGGACAGTCGAATCGACGAGCACTGCTCCCTCGCCCATCGGATTGCTCCGCTCCGTCATGGAATGTTCCGCAGGGACGGGCGATCCAGCGGATCTTCCTTGTGCAGTTCCCAGTCCTCCTGCGAGAAATCATCACCGGGATGCTGGTCTGCGCGCTCGAACAGGCGTTCAAGCGCTGCGAGCGCGTCCGAACGCTTGCGGTCCATCCACCCATCCACTGCCTCACGAATATAAGCGCCGACGCTCAGCCTTTCTGCCGCCGCTTCGGCCTCGACCCGCGCATACTGCTCAGCCGAGAACAGGACCTGCACCCGCTTCTCCAATGTCGCCATGCCCCCACACTACTCCGACATGCACATGTCTGCACAGACATGTGCATGTCGGATGCGAAGGGGACTCCATTTCTCGCCAGTGATTCGTGGACCGCCATCGGCACCACGCCATCGCTGCGATCAGTCCCCCGGATACTGGAAGAGGTCGTCGATGCCGACCTCGAACGCGCGGGCGATCTGGAAGGCGAGTTCGAGCGTGGGCGAGTACTTGCCCTGCTCGATGGCGATGAGGGTCTGACGGGTCACGCCGACGCGGCGGGCGAGATCGGCCTGGGTGATCCCGGCCTCCTCGCGGCGCGATCGGATGCCGTTGGTGACCCGGGTGGGCTTGACCATCAGACGAGCCCACGGCGATAGGCGACGATGCGCGCGATGCCGCCGACGAACGTCGACACCGCGAACCCGAGGAACATGGCGCTCGCGATCCAGAAGACGTCGGCGCCGAGCGCGCACAGCACGATGACGCCGATGCCGGCGAGCCCGAGCAGTGCGTGCTCCACGCGCCCGCCGAACCGGGCGACGTCGCGGTCGCGGATATCGGATGCGGTCGCCGAGGCGCGATCGCGGATCCCGGCGACGATCCCCCAGAGGATCGTGATGACGATGCTGACGCCGACGCCGCAGCCGATGGACCACAGCATCGGCGGAAACCAGTCGACGGCGGCGAGCTCACCCCCGCGAGCCCCCGTCAGCACCAGCACGGCATAGATGCTGACCGTCGCGATGGCGCCGATGAGCCCCGCCCATGCCCCGCGCTCGTGATAGACCATGACCACCTCCGATGTAAAAGATTCTTGACATGATCGACGATACGGCGGGCACCGCATCCATGTCAAGAATCTTTTACATCAGTCCTCGTCGGGAGATCCGAACAAGCCCTTCCCCTCGGCATGAAGCAGGTTGTACGCGTCCATGAACGTCTGGGGCTGCTGCGACTCGGGCAGACCGGCGCGGGCCAGAAGCAGACCGAGCAGGCCCCGTGCGGGCGGTGTGAGCGGCTTGTCCTTGTGCGCGTGCGCCGGGTGCGCCGCGGTCTCCTCCGGGTTGTTCGGGGTGAAAGAGGGCGTCGTCGTCGGCCAGTCGGACGGATGCCGGGGCTTGTCGAGATTGATCACGGTGAACAGGTCATTCGCCGTGGCGTCGCGGCGCGTGAGCGGCTTGAGGCCGTGCAGCCGGTTCAGTGTCGCGATCACCGAGCCGTGGTGCATCTCGTCGTTGATGATCGTGCCCGCACGGGTGTACGCCGACACCGCGATCGCCGGGACCCGGCATCCGAGCCTGTCGAACTCGAAGCCCATCTCCCCCGGCCCCGACTGGTCGGGAGGGGTGGCATCTGGGGGTGCGACATGGTCGTACGTGCCGCCGTGCTCATCGAAGGTGATCAGCAGCAGCGTGTTCACCGCATTCGACCCCTCGGGACTCGCACTGGTGCGGATCGCCGAATAGACGTCGTGCACGAGCTCATCGCCGGCGCGCACATCGGAGTAGGCGCTGTCGAAGACCTCGGAGCCGTCGACATCGCTCCCCCGCAGATGCCCGAACGGCGGGTGGAAGTCGTTGTGGTTGTAGATCATGCGCGGCTCGATGAACGAGTACGCGGGCAGATCGCCGTGTTCGGCATCCGCATAGAAGTCGTCCATGGTGCCGAAGTGCTCGGTGCGCCAGAACTTCTCGAGGACCGGCGCGTGCAGCACCCCGGTGAAGGAGACCATCTGCAGTTCGTCGAAGTAGATCTTCCACGGGATGCCTTCGTCGTCGAGGCGGTTGAAGATCGTCGGCGCCTTCGGGGCGTCCAGCCATTTCTCGTACCCGCCGCCGTGCTTGTTCGTGACGAACCCGTGCGAGGTGGACGCGTGGAAGAACGATCTGTTGCAGAACGTCTGAGAGGGCACCGCGCAGAACCAGTTGTCGAACACGGCGAATTCGCGCGCGAGGGTGGAGACCGTCGGCAGCATCTCCGGTGAGAACGACCCCATGATGTGCTTGGCCTGCTCGGCAGTGGGGCGCCCGCCCTTCTTCAGCCGGCTGTAGTTGCTGATGTAGTCCTCGAGGAACCCGCCCATCGTCGCCTGCTCGCCGTGCTGCGGCATGTTGTACGGATGCTTCATCTCGCCGGTGCCGATGCCGAAATTGCTGGCCGGTTCGATCGTGCCGAAGATCTGCGTGTTGACGTGCGGATACTCCTCGCCCGGATCCGGATCGGGGAAGGTCATGATCCGGTCGGTCGGGCCGTCGTACACGTGCGCAGCGACCGTCGTGCCATCGGCCGCCGTGTTCTCGTAGTCACCGAAATCGACGCCGTCGAAGTCTTTGCCCTCCGGCAGGGTCTCCTTCGTGTACAGGTAGCCGAGGATGTTGTCGAAGGAGCGGTTCTCGCTCATCAGCACGACGACGTGGTCGAAGCCGGGCGCATGCCGCGGAGCGAGGGCTCCGTAGTCGTCCGCCGCCTCGGCGAACCCCTCCTGCTTGCCGGCAGCGAGCCCGGCTGCTGCGCCGATTCCTCCGCCGATCAGCGCTCCGGCTGCCGCGATCCCGCCGAAACGGAAGAAATCCCGTCGGGAGCTCTTGGATGCGGACTCTGGGACTTCTTCACCCTCGTTCGGTTCCATCCACGCATCCTACTGATGCCCGGCGACCGGGTCAGATGATGTCCGCGCTCCAGTGGTCCGGGTTGCCGAAGCGGTGCGCGGTGATCGCGATCGCCTGCTCGTGGACGAACGGCAGCAGCTCGATGCGCCCGGCCGAGGTGACCTCATCGGCGTACACCGCGAGATCGGGGTCGCCATCGACCGCGACGGCGAGCGCGCGATGCACGGTGCGGACGGCATCCCTCGACCCGACGAATCGCACTCGCGGCGCCCGCGGAACGGCATCCGTCGGCAACCCGCCGGTATCGGCGGCCCTGGACATCCGGTCGATCCACTCCTCGTCGCTCTCGACCGCGACGCCGACCCGCAGCTCGGACAGCGTCCTGCGCACATTGGCGGGGAGCCCGACGGAGGTGGACAGGAAGAACTCCGAACCCGTGCGGATGCCGGCGATCACCACGCGCAGCAGCTCATGCCATCCGGCATCCTGCACAGCGCGGATCATCACCGGCACCGGACGGTACCGGAACAGGTTGCGCTCGACCCCGAGCTGCGAGACGTCGCGCACCTGGCCGAACTCGCGGTCCCAGGCGATCGCATCCGACAGCGCGGACCTGCGCAGCCATTCGAAGCTCTCGAAGTCGAGCGACGGCTGCGCTGCCTCGATGAGGTCGGTGATGCGCGAGTCGAGACCGCGCAGATGCAGCGTGCTCGATGCCCCGCCCCCCGCGCGCGCCCGCCAGGAGCCGAGCCCGATGAGGTAGTTCGGCCCGCCCGCCTTCGTGCCGGGGCCCACGGACGACCGCTTCCAGCCGCCGAACGGCTGACGCTGCACGATCGCACCGGTGATGCCGCGGTTGACGTAGAGATTCCCGGCCTGCACGCTGTCGATCCACACGGCGAGGTCGTCCGGGTCCTGCGTATGCAGACCGGCGGTGAGCCCGTACGCCACCGCGTTCTGCGCGTCGATCGCACGCTCGAGAGTGGGGGCGTGCATGATGCCGAGCACCGGCCCGAAGAACTCCTCCAGGTGGAAGCGCGACCCCGGCTGCACACCGACGCGGATGCCCGGATGCCACAGCCGACCCGTCTCGTCGCCCGCCACCCTCGACGGTGCGATCAGCCACTGCTCGTCGCCCTCCAGCTCGCTCAGCGCCCACGCGAGCTTGCCCTGCGGCTCCTCGATGACGGGCCCGACATCAGCGAGGGCATCGGTCGGCCAGTCGACGTGCAGCGAGCGGGTGGCATCCACCAGCTGCCTGGCGAAGCGCTTAGAGCGTCCCATCGGGCCGACCAGGATCGCGAGGGAGGCGGCGGAGCACTTCTGCCCGGCATGGCCGAAGGCGCTGCGCACGAGATCGGCGACGGCGAGATCGAGATCGGCCGACGGCGCGATGACGATGGCGTTCTTGCCGCTGGTCTCGGCGAGCAGCGGCAGATCAGGGCGCCACGTGCGGAACAGCGCCGCGGTGTCCCACGAACCGGTGAGGATGACGCGATCCACGGCCTCATGAGAGATGAGGTGCTGCCCGAGGTCGCCCTCCTCGATGTCGACGAGCATGAGCACGTCGCGCGGGATGCCCGCCTCCCACAGCGCTTCGGCGATCACCGCAGCGCAACGGCGCGCCTGCGGGGCCGGCTTGAACACGACCCCGGAACCCGCGGCGAGCGCGGCGAGCACACCACCAGCCGGGATCGCCAGCGGGAAGTTCCACGGCGGGGCGACCACGGTGAGCGCCACCGGTTCGAAGGCCGCGCCGGCGACCGCATCGAGCTCCCGCGCCTTCGCGGCGTAGTACCGCGCGAAGTCCACGGCCTCGCTGACTTCGATATCGGCCTCGGCGAGCACCTTGCCCGTTTCGGACGCCGCGACCTCGATGAGCTCCGCGCGCCGCGATTCGAGGGCCGCGGCCGCCCGCAGCAGCACTTCGGCGCGTTCCGCGGCGGGGCGGGCGCCCCACGACGGCGCCGCGGCGACGACGCGTTCTATCGCCTCTTCGAGAAGCGCCGCGTCGTCGATCAGCGCGGCGCGCAGCGTCTCGTCCCCGGCGGTCGAATCCGCGATGCGCGCGCGGATCTCCCGCGCCCACTCGCGGTTCACCGGCAGGGCGGGGTCACTGTCCGTCGTGTTCCAGAACCCGGGTGCCCCTGCCGAATCGACGTCGATCTCGCGTGCGGAGTACACCGCGGTCTCCACGAACGCGTCGCTGCGGCTCTCACCGCGCGAGCCCCTGGCGATGCCGAGCACGGCCTGGGTGAGGTCGTCGTCATCGACCTCGGAGTGCGTCATCGGCCGTAGCGACTCGTGCACCGGTGTCTGCCGGTTCTGCGTACGCAACGGCACCGATCGCAGCATCGGATCGCCGGAGCGCTCGAGAGCGCGGAGGAACCGGTCGCGCTCCCTGGCGAAGAGCGTCTCGTCGTCGTGGAGGTGGAATGCCGCCGAGAGGAAGTTGTCCTGCTCGGCGTTCTCCTCCAGTCGGCGCACCAGGTAGCTGATGGCGACGTCGAACTCGCTCGGCTTCACCACAGGGACGTAGAGCAGCACGGGCCCCACTTCGCGCGAGACCGCCTGCACCTGGCCCTGCGCCATGCCGAGCAGCATCTCGAACTCGATGCCTTCTCTGACCTCGCGCTCGCCGGCCAGCAACCACGCGTAGGCGATGCCGAACAGGTTGTGCCCGGCGATGCCGACGCGCACGGCGGCGATGTTCTCGGGGCGCAGGGCCTCATCGAGCACGCGCAGATAGTTGGCGTCGGTGTCGAGCTTGGTGTCGTACGCGGCCTGCGGCCAGCCGTGCATGACGGCATCCACCCGCTCCATAGGCAGGTTCGCCCCTTTGACCAGACGCACCTTGATGGGTGCGCCGCCGTGCTCGACGCGCGCCTTGGACCAGGCGGTCAGCTCGCGGAGCGCCCCGAGGGAGTCGGGCAGGTACGCCTGCAGCACGATGCCGGCCTCGAGCAGCGGAAGACGGGCATCCTCGAGGACGCGCGTGAACACCGCGATCGTCAGATCGAGGTCGCGGTACTCCTCCATGTCGAGGTTGATGAAGGTGCCGGTCCTGGCCGCAGTGACATACAGCGGGAGGAGACGTGCGACGACCTGGTCGACGACCTCGTCGAATGCCCACATCGAGAGGTGACTCATGACCGATGAGACCTTCACCGACACGTAGTCGACGTCGTCGCGGCGGATGAGGTCGTGGATGCCGTCGAGACGCCGCCTGGCCTCATCGTCGCCGAGCACGGCTTCGCCGAGCAGATTGAGGTTCAATCTGCTGGCCGTCGCTCCGTCCGGCGCATCCCTCAGCTTCTGGATCGCCTCGCCGAGCTTGGCAGGGCGGGCATCGACGACCAGGTGCCCGACCATCTCGCGCAGCACGCGGCGGGCGATCGGCACGACCGGCGACGGCAGCACGGGGGCGATGCCGCCGCCGAGCCTCACGGCACCGCGCAGGTACCAGGGCAGGAACTCCGGAACGATGGGCGCGATCCTGTGCAGCTGGGATGCGGCGGCCGAGAGGCTCTCCGGGCGCATGACGCCGTCGACGAAGCCCAGGGTGAAGGGCAGTCCGTTCTCATCCTGGAGCACATCGGCGAGGCGGGCGGCTGCGGGGTCGACCTCGGCCTCGGATGCTTCGACGATCCAGCGCCGCGCGAGTTCGACGGCACGATCGACCAGCGGGTGAGCCTGTGGGGCGGACGACTCGGACATGGCTTCAGCCTAGGTTCAGTGATACGCGGCGGGCGGATGACACTCTAGGCTGTTGCCGTGACGGGGGCGGATGAGTCGACTGAGGGCGCTTCGCGCGCGCCCGCGCCCGCGAGCTCGTCCGCGGCCGACGCCAGAGCGAGGGTTCTCGGGTGGGCACGACGCAGCATCGATCTCGTGCCCACGTCGTGGCTGATCACGGGGGCAGGCGCCGTGCTGCTGGCGGCGACGGCGCTCTTCGGCGGGCTCGAGGCGGCCGCCGTGGATCCGATCCCCGTCGTCGCCGTGGGCGACGAGTTCGTCGGTTCCGATATCGGGATGACCGTGACCGGTGTCGAACTGCGCGATGACCGCGGCGAGATGGCCCTGATCCCCGACGCGGCGACGGGAGAACGAATCCTCGTCGTCGAGGTCGATGCGGTCAACCGATTCATGCTGCCGCGGAGCGCGGCATCGGACGCCGTCGTCTCGCCGACGATCGACGGCATCGGCATCGAGGGGCTCGACGAGAAGGCCGCCGTCTTCCGCGCCGGCGAAGAGGGCGGTACTCCGATTCTGCAGCCGGACGTGCCCGTCTCACTACTGCTGGGCTGGATCGTCGGTCCGGATGACTTCCACGACGGCGACGAGATCACCGTCACCCTGCCCGATTCGACCCATGGCGTCGGCTCGTTCGTGGTGCGCGGCGACTACTGGGACGGCGTGCGCGTCGGCGCGACGGTGCAGGCCACGATCGACGAGGTGGTCGCCCCGTGAGACGACACGTCCTGACCTGGTTGCTCACCGCCGCCCTGCTCGCCTGCGCATGGATGGTCTCGAAGGCGGCACTGCCCGACAGTTCGACGATCGAGGCGTTCCCCGCCACCGCGCAGATCGGCGAGGAGACCGGTGCACGCAACCTCGTCGTGACGGTCACCGACGCACGGATCGCGAGCAGGGTCTCGGATGCCGCCGGGTGGACCGCCGATGGGAACTGGTTGGTCATCGATCTGGAGGCGGCAGGGGCAGGAGAGCACGGTCCCAGCGCACTGTCGCTCGCAGAGCTCACCATCGGCGAGCGCACGTTCAGCGCGACCGAGCGCGGCACCACGTTCGCCCGGCAGGTCCTCGTCACCGGTGTGCCGCGATCCGGAAGCCTCGCCTTCGAACTCCCCGACGATGAGACCCGCGAGACCGGCGTCCTCCGGCTGGGCATCCCCACCGGCGCCCGCGGCGAAGTGCTGCTCGACGGGGTGATCGACCTTCCGCTCGATCTCTCGACGCTGCCCGTCTCGAGTGAGATCGTTCTGGACGAGAACGGCTGGGCGCGCCGATGACGATTCCTCCTCCCCCTGTTCCGGCCGAATCCTCCGACGCCCCTGCGGTCGCTGCGCGTGCACCGGGATGGTGGCGGCGCAACCGGCTCGCGCTGATCGCGCTGGTGATCCTCGTGCCCGCGACCGCTGCGGCGATCGGCTGGCAGGAGTGGTACCAGTACTTCGGGTTCGGGGCCAGACCCGTCTCAGCCGTCGAGGTCGACGAGGACGAGTCGATCGAGTTCGCCGGTGCCACCTGGGGGCCGATCCGCGGCGGCGAGATCGCCGACGTCACAGGACTCGACGTCCCCCGCGACTCCCGCCTGATCGCCGTGGCCGTACCCGTGCAGGCGAGCACGGAGGGGATCGGCTGCGCGACTCCGACCCTCGTCGAGCAGTCCACCGGACGCGGCTGGGATCCGGTGCGCGACAGGATCGGTCTCGAATACGATTCGGACGAGCCGACCACGTGCAACAGCAGTGAGGCCGGAGACTACGAGCTCATCCTGCCGTTCGTCGTGCCGGACGACGCCGACGGACCGTTCTGGGTCGACATCATGCCCTACGACGCCGGCGGTTCGTACCTCAGGTTCTCGTTCGAGCCCTGACCGCCGACGACATCCCTGGGCGGCGCGCTGACGACGGATGCCGCCACGGCGTTCACGGACGAGGGCAGCAGCCCCGCCGCGTCGGCGACGGCGCGCATCTCCGACTCCTCGACGCTCTCGGTCGCCTCATCGGAGCGCTCGCGCCGCTTGCGCCGCAGGCGGCTGAGGGTCGCGTCGTACGCTCCGCTGATCACCGAGATGCGCACCGGTTCGATGAGCAGCGCGGGGATGAGCGAGACGAGGGGCGTGACGATCGCCCAGAAGATGTACTCGTGGGGGCCGACGAGGCGGGTGATCCCGAACGCGAGATACGTCTCCAGGGTCTTCACGACGACGTAGACGAGCGCGTAGGAGGCCACGAGCAGAGGGCCGGCTCGCCACATCAGCAGGAGCGCGCGTCCGATCGGGCGGAAACGGCTGCCGAGCTCGTCGCCGAGATCGCGGAGTCGGCGCACCACGGGGTTCGGGATCTCCTTGGTGTGCTCGCGGAACCGGGAGAGCAACTGGCTCTCCAGCCGCAGCTTCTCCGCCACGATCGCCTGCCCGAACACCACGCCGGCGATCGTCAGCCAGGCGAGCGGAGCGAGCAGTACCGGGCCCGCCTCGGTGAGCACCCAGCCGAGCGCCTCCCAGAGCCAGCGGAGGGGCGCGACAGCATCCAGCACCTGTTCGCGCACGGTCTCCAGCCAGGCTACGACGGCACGGCTGTCGACCCACGTCCTGACCGTGCCGAGCAGGTCGCCGATCACCACCACCGAGAAGAAGACCCACACGACCTCGAAGTACACCGCCACCGGCGAGAGCCAGGCCGTGAACCTCCCCGACCACTTCGTCCACGCCCAGCGTCCGGCGAACGCCAGCACGATGATGATGATCGTCCAGACGTTCAGCGGCAGATTGGTCACGGTGTCATCCGAGCCGACCGGACTCCCGCCGTCGACGCTCGTCGTCCAGATGATGCTCGAGCGCACCTCGAGGGCGCGTGTGGAGTAGGCCTGGACGTCTTCTCGGAGCAGCCCCTGCGCCCAGTACACCGCGAAGAACGGCAGGATGCCGGCGAGCAGAGCGGTCAGGAAGGTACGACGCCGTTCGGCCGCCGACTCCGGCAGCGGGGCGACCTCCTGCAGGTTCCGCAGCCCGTCGCGCACCACGAGGAACATCGCGACGAGGCTGATCAACCGGGCGAGGATCGCGATCGGCAGCACCAGGAAGCCGAGGGTCGCGGAGGACCCTCCGATGAAACCCGCGGTCTCGACGACCACGTAGTGCACCAGCACACCGGCCAGATACCACGCCATGAGCGCGGGCCAGTGCCGCCACAGCACGCGCCCGGCAGTCGTCAGGATGGCCAGCACACGCTCACATTAGCGTGTGCCGGCCGCAGCGCTCATCGCCAGATGCTGGGTGCTTCCGCCCGCGTGGACGGGAGCGATGAGGCATCCGCCCAGTCGTGCATCCACGGCTCGACCTCAGGGAGTCCCTCGGGGCGCCCGATCGCACCGAAGAGCTCTTCGTGCGAGAGGGTGCCGCCGCGCCGCTTGAGCATGCGGCTGCGGATGATCGCGCGGGCGTAGATCTCGCCGTCGACGACCGCACGGTGCTCCAGATAGATCGCCTTGTCGTCGTGGCCGAGCAGGCACGACTCGATATCGAATCGCTGCCAGAGCTGGAGAGACTTGCGGAACGTGACCGTCTCGGACGACACGACCGCGTACCAGTCGTTGCTCTTCATGACGTCCATCATCCCGGTGCGCACGAGCAGATCCCAGCGACCGAGGTCGAAGAGCGACAGGTACCGACCGTTGTTCATGTGGCGCAGAACGTCGATGTCCGTCGGCAGCGTCGTCACACGGATGCGGCTGACGGCGGTCGCGGCGAGTCGTCCCTCGCGGCGGAGTCGGCGGCGCGCACGCCGCATCACGAGCATCGTTCGCCAGATCACGTTCACGAGACTCGATGGTAGCCACCGGCTCATGGAACGCGGAACCGGTTGTAGGAATCTGACAGTGCTGGTGCTCGATTTCCCGATGTCGGAGTGCGCGCGTAGAGTCGCCGCATGAGCGCCGAAGCCCAGCCCGAAGTCATCATCCGTCCGGTCCGCGATGTGGATGCGGAGGCACTGGGTCGCGTGCACGCGCAGTGCTGGCACGAGACCTACGACCACCTGATCAGCAAGGCCGCCCTCGAACGCGTCTCACCCCGCCGCATGGCAGAACTGTGGACTCACTGGGCCTCGCAGGGCGACGACTTCAAGATGAGCGCCGCTCTCGTCGACGGCGAGATCGTCGGCTTCGTCGGCTCCGGCCCCGCCCGCGACAAGGACGCCCCGGCGTTCCGCGAGCTGTACTTCATCTACCTGCTGCACGAGTGGCACTCCACCGGCCTCGGCCAGAAGCTGTTCGATGCCGCCGTCGAGAAGGACGAGCCGCTGTACCTCTGGGTCGCAGAGGACAACCCGCGCGCGCACCGCTTCTACGACCGCAACGGCTTCGCCCTCGACGGAGAGACCCACACCGAGCCGTTCCTCGGCGAGACGCTCACCGAAGTGCGCTTCGTCAGGGCCTGAGCGAGGCGCCCCGGCCCCGTCGCCCCAGCGGGTCGGCGGACGACGTTCGGCGGACGACGTTCAGACGGGCGGCGTCGACTCGATGAACTGCAGCAGCTCAGAGGTGAATACGTCGTTGTCGTCGCCCGCGATCATGTGGCCGGCCGAGCCCACCTCGACGGACTGGGCATGCGGGATCAGTTCGCGCATCTCGCTCAGCCCTTCTTCACTGACGATGTCTGAATGCGCACCGCGCACCAGCAGGGTCGGCACGGTGATGCGGCGTGCGGCATCCGCGGCGCGATCGTGACGGATCTCGCGCTCGGGCTCGGTTCCGCGCTGCAGGAACGCCGGGTCCCAGTGCCAGCGCCAGCGCCCGTCGTCCCCGCGCGTGAGATTCTTGCGAAGTCCCTCGAGGGACTTCGGCCGCGGACGATGCGGGTTATAGGCGGCGATCGCGTCGGATGCTTCCTCCAGAGTGGCGAATCCGTTCGGCGCGCTGTGCATGAACGCCTGTATCTTCTCGGTCCCCGCCTGTTCGATCCGAGCGACGATATCGACGAGCACCAGCGCCCTCGCCAGAGGACCGCGCTCCCCCTCCGCGATCAGCGAGGTCATCCCGCCCATGGACGCACCGACGAGCACAGGCGGCTCACCGATGAGGTCGATGATCCTGATGGCATCACCGACCAGCAGTGAGGCCGAGTAGTCGCCGTTCGGCGACCGTCCGCTGTCTCCGTGCCCGCGCGCGTCGAATGCCCAGGCCGACCAGCCCGCTTCGGCGAGCCATTGGCCGGTGCGGCGCCAGGAATGGCGTCGCTGTGCCCCGCCGTGCAGCAGCAGGATCGACCCTTTCGGCTCGCCTGGGGCCGCCCAGTGATCGCCGACGAGTTCGACACCGTCACTGTAGAGGCGCACCTCGTGCGGCGAGACCGCGCCGGTGCCCATCAGCGGCTGCTGACCGTCCCGAACAACTTCGCGATCGGCGCGAGCACGAGGGGTCTGGCGGCGACCCATGCCGCCGCGATGACGACGAGGGATGCGACGAAGAACCAGAACCCGGTCCAGTTGTCGGCATAGGCGTTCGGATCGGCCGATCCCTGCGCGGCGAACATATGGTTGAGGTTGCGCAGCGCCCCGGTGGCGAACACGAGGAACACGTGCACGGCGATGAACGCGACGAAGTAGAGCATCACCGGGAAGTGCACGGCTCGCGCCCACTCGATCGGGTAGGCCTTGCTGAGATTCTCGGCCTTCTTCGGCCACATGCCGCTCATCCGGAATCCGGTGACGGCCGCGAGCGGGGCGGCGATGAAGATCGTCAAGAAGTACGCGATCTGCTGGATCGAGTTGTAGTTCACCCAGCCGTTCTCGGTCGGCCAGTCCAGCGAGACGTACTGCAGCACAGCCGACAACGCGTTCGGGAAGACCTCCCAGCTGGTGGGGATCACCCGCATCCACTGTCCGGTCACGAACAGCAGCACGATGAACACGACGCCGTTGATGAGCCACAGGATGTCGAGCGACTGGTGGAACCAGATGGTCAGACTGACCTTGCCCTTCGGCTTGCCCCGAGGAGTCCAGAATGCGCTCGGCCGCTTCTCATGACGGATCGTGAGCCCCGAACGGATGATCAGCACCATCAGGAACACGTTGAAGAAGTGCTGCCAGCCCAGCCACCCCGGGAACCCGACGGGCGCCCCTTCGGGCAGGTGGTACTCACCCGGGTAGGCGGCCAGGAAGTCGTGCATGAAATCGAGGCTGAGGAACCAGCGGACGAACAGCACGGCCATCGCCGCAGCGCCCAGCAGCGCGATCCCGCCCACGATCACCGCCCCCGCCCATTGCCCCTTCGTGAAGGGTCCGTAGCGCTTCGGCTCCGGGGCGGGCTGCGGGTGGACGAACGCGTTCTCACCCGGGAAGACGGTGCGCTGGAACGGCAGCGGAGTGCTCACGTCGAGCGTCGCGACCGCGGCGGATGCCGGGATCTCGGATGCCTCGATGAGATCGCCCCCGACCCCTGATCCCGCCGAGTCGATCCCCGAGTCCGCGGAACCGATCCCCGAGCCTGTCGAAGGGGCGACCACGATCGCGGCAACCGCCGCCGTACCAGCGGGAGGCCACGGCTCGCCAACGGCCACGCGCGGCAAGCCGCGGCGCAGGGCTTCGCCGGTTCCGGATGCGGCGACGGAAGCCGATGCGTCGACCCCGGATTCTGTCGCACCGACCCCTGAGCCCGCAGAACCGACCCCTGAGCCTGTCGAAGGGCTCGGCGTTGCCGAAGGCGCTTCGAACGGCTCAGCGACCGAGTGGCTGACCACGGCCGGAGCAGCGCTTGCGGCAGCGCCGGCCGGAGGCCAGGGCTCGCCACCCGGTGTGCGCGGCAGTCCACGGCGCAATGGCGCACCGTTCGCCGCGTCTGTCGATCCGACTCCTGAGCCTGCCGCACCGACTCCTGAGCCCGTCGAAGGGTTCGGCGTTCCCGAGGACGCTTCGGACGCTTCGACAGGCTCAGCGACCGATCCCGCCGGTTCAGCGACCACTGCGGCGGGCTCAGCGACCGAAGCGGCAGCATCCGTGACCGGGGTCACGGCACCGGCATCCTCGACCTCGATATCCGCAGCCGGGGGCCAGGGTTCACCGCCTGCCACTCGCGGCAGGCCCCGCCTGAGCATCCGCGTCGCCATGACTACTTCTTCCGCGCTTCAAGCGCCTCGACGACCTGCGGCACGATGGCGAAGAGGTCACCGACGATGCCGAAGTCGGCGACGTCGAAGATCGGCGCATCGGCGTCCTTGTTGATCGCGACGATGTTCTTCGCGGTCTGCATGCCCGCACGATGCTGGATCGCTCCGGATATGCCGACAGCGACATAGAGCTGCGGTGACACCGAGACGCCGGTCTGGCCGACCTGGTGCGCGTAGGGGATGTATCCGGCATCGACGGCGGCGCGCGATGCGCCGATCGCCGCGCCGAGCGCATCGGCGAGCTGCTCGACGAGAACGAACTGCTCTTTCGAGCCGAGACCGCGCCCACCCGAGACGACCTTCGCCGCTCCCCGGAGCTCCGGACGAGAGGACTCGACCTCGACGACCTCCACAGCGCCGGCGGATGCAGCGACCGCACCGGATGCGGTGACCTCGAGCGCTTCGACCGTGGGAGCCGCGACGGCATCCGCACGAGCATCCACCGCCCCCTGACGCACCGTGACGACCGGTGCGCCGTACGTGGGCGCCGAATCGGTGAGGTACGCGCCGCCGTACACCGAGTGGTGGGCGACGATGCCCTCATCGTCGCGGGAGAGCCCGATCGCGTCGATGGAGAGCGCGAGCTTCTCGCGCACTGCGAAGCGACCGGCGACGTCGCGGCCAGCGATCGAGTTCGAGACGACGACCGCATCGGGCTGCACTGCCCGGTACGCCGCCTGCAGTGCGTCGACGAGCGGAACGGTCAGCGACTGCGCGTCCGCGTCGGCGGTGAGCACGACCGAGGCCCCCGCTGCCGCGGCCGCATCCACCGCGCTCTGCGCACCACCGGGGACGAGCGCGACCGGCGACCCGATCTGCGCCGCGGCGCCGATCAGCGCCGCTGTGCTCGACGCGGCCTCACCGGAAGGAGTCACGTCGACGAGGACGAGGATGGAATCGGTGGGATAGGTCATCGTCACACCAGCCTGTTCTGCACGAGGTACTCGACCAGCTTCGCGCCAGCGTCTCCCTCATCGGTGATCTTCACACCCGCTGCACGCGGGGGCTTCTCGGACACGGTCGTCATGATCGTTCGGGGGGCCGCGGCGGGATCCGCTGAGACACCGAGATCGTCGAGGGAGAGCACTTCGAGCGGCTTCTTCTTGGCCGCCATGATGCCCTTGAAGTTGGGGAACCGCGCATCGGGCAGGGCTTCGGTGATCGAGACGACCGCCGGATACGAGACCGACACCGACTGCGAACCGTCATCGGCCGCGCGGGTGCCGGAGACGCCATCGGCGGTGATCTCGAGCGCGCTCAACGCGGTCGCCTGGCCGTAACCGAGGTGCTCGGCGAGCATCGCCGGGATCATTCCCCCCGATCCGTCCGTCGAGAGGTTTCCGGTGATGACCAGGTCGGGCTCCGCACGGCGGATCGCCGCGGCGAGCGTCTCGGCGGTCAGCCCCAGATCTGCTCCGGAGAGCCGCTCGTCGACGATGTGCACCGCAGAGCCTGCCCCGATCGCAAGCGCGCGTCGGATCGACGCCGTCGACGACTCGGGAGCCATGGCCAGAGCGACCACTTCGACGTCTCCTGCCTTGTCCGCGTAGGAGAGGGCCGCCTCGAGAGCGCGCTCCGTGATCTCATCGAGCACCACGTCTCCGGCGCCGCGATCAGCCAGCCCCGTCTCCAGGCTCAGCTTGCGATCGCCATAGGTGTCCGGCACCTCTTTGACAAGTACGAAGATCTTCATCGAATGCTCCTCACGACTGGCCCGAGTCTATCTACGTTGTGGACAGTGTCGCGAATCCATTGGGGTTCACACCAACGAAAGCGCCTCACAGGTCGCACAATGTATACACACCGCACCATTTCGGAGGAGCCCCGCCGCCTCACGGCGGCGGGGCACTGCCTCAGCGCGCCGTCAGCGCGCCCCGCTTCCGCGTCACGTAGATCACGGAGCCCGCGACCAGGAGGAGCGCGGCGAGCAGGGCCAGCCCCCAGGGCGCCTGCATACCCGTCGTGGCGAGTTCACCGGCCCGCACGACGGTCAGCGGAGCCTTGATCGGATCGTGATCGCCCGACGTGATGACGAGCGTGTGAGCACCGAGGGCGAAGTCCGCAGGAATCGCCACATCGAAGCGCACCGTTCCTGAAGCATCCGCTGCCGGAATGCCCGTGATCACGCGCGGTTCGCTGTGCAGCGTCGCGCCGATCTGCTGACCGGGCTCGAGCTCGCTCACCGTCACCTCGATCGTGCCGCCCTGCTCGACGCGGTCGGAGGACAGGGAGACCTTCGCCCATGCCTTCTCATCGTCGTCGGGGTCGGTCGGTTCCTCCGGGTTGGTGGGCGGGGTGCCCTGGGCATCCACGAGAACTGCCACGGATCGTGCGGGAACGTTGACCGTGCCCGTCGCCGCATCCCACGTCGTGGTCTTGACCACGGCATCCGCACCATCGGCCTGCGCAGCCGTCAGAGCGAAATCGCGACCTGCGAGCTCATCGACCGTCTGCGTCACCGCATCAGGGGATGCGTTGAAGACGACCAGCGCGCCATCAAGAGCAGGATCGACGTCTTCTCCGACCAGGTCATCGATGTGCATCACGATGACGCCCGGGGTGGCGTCGGTCCCGCCATTGGGGAACGACACCTTCTGCTCGATGAGCGCGGCGGAGCCGAGCTGCAGCAGATCGACCTCGTTTCGCACCCGCAGCAGTTCGAGAGCGGATGCCTCGGCGTCCGCCATGTCCTGCGCTCCCGGCTTCAGCGCGGGATCGGCGAGCAGCGGCGCCATGATCGGCCACTTGTCCTTGTTGTCGGCGGCCGACGGCAGGCCCGACCCGAAGGTCGACTCCTGGCCGGTCCAGTCGATGCGGTTGAACCAGTCGCCCGAGTCGTAGCTGTTGCGATCCAGCGACTTCGAGCGCAGCAGCTCAGTGCCCGCGTGCCAGAACGACGGCGACTGCGACAGCGTGACGGTCGCGAGCGACAGGGTGTTCATGCGCACCCGGTCTGCCATCGGGGTATCGGTCGGGAGCTTGAACACCGAGAGGTCGTAGAGCGTCTCGTTGTCGTGCGCGTCGACGTAGTTGATGACCTCGCCCGGCTCATCGGCGTACCCGGCCTTCGCACCGCGGTAGTCGATGTTCTCGCCAGCGGTCTCGTTGCCGTCGCTGGTGACGAACGTGAAGTCGCGCAGGTTGCCGGCCAGCCCCAGCTTCACCAGGTCGGTCTGATGACCGAGGTCGGCGAGTGCTTCTTCCGGCGTGCCGTTGATCGCATTGCCGTTGGGGTCGGTGGCGAGCCCTGTACCGAAGCCCTGCTGGAAGGTCGATGCACCGTCCACCGGGCTGCCGCCGTGCACGGCGTCACGCAGCCGGTCGTTGAAGGTGCCGATCCCGGTACCGCCGAGCTGCCCCTGAGAGGCCTGCTCGAACAGCGCGTTGTCTGCGACCTCGCCGAAGTTCCAACCCTCGCCGTAGAGGTAGACCGACTTGCCGTCGACACCGTCCTTGTCCACGGTGAGCTCGTCGAGCGCATCCCGGACCGCCTGCATGTTGGTGGTCGAGTGGTGACCCATCAGGTCGAAGCGGAATCCGTCGACCTTGTAGTCGCGCGCCCAGGTCACGACCGAGTCGACCATGAGCTTCTGCGCGACACTGTGCTCCGTGGCCACGTTCTGGCAGCAGGTCGAGGTCTCGACCGCACCCGCCGCGTTCAAGCGGTGGTAGTAGCCGGGGACGACCTGGTCGAGCACCGACGTCTCGGCCTGGCCGGACGCCGTCGTGTGGTTGAACACCTGGTCGAGGACGACCTGCAGTCCGAGATCGTGCAGCGAACCGACCATGGTGCGGAACTCGCCGACGCGTTCGCCGCCGTCGGCGTTCACGGCGTACGAGCCCTCCGGAGTGGAGAAGTGGTACGGGTCGTATCCCCAGTTGAATCCGTCTTCAGCGGCGATCGCCTGCACGCAGGCCTGCTGCTGATCGGAGTCGGGAGCGAACGATGCGAGGTCGCAGTCCGGGGTGGCCTGGGCCGACCGGTCCTCCTCGATCGTGGCGATGTCGAACGAGGGCAGCAGGTGCACGGTGTTGATACCGGCATCCGCGAGCTCGCGCAGGTGGTCGGTGCCTGCACTGTCCTCGGCGAAGGCCAGGTAGGTACCCCGTACATCCTCCGGAACGGTCTCGTCCGAGATCGAGAAGTCGCGGATGTGCAGCTCGTAGATCGCACGGTCGACGGCGCGGTCCACCACGGGCGCTTCTGCCTTGCGCCATGCCTTCGGCTGCCACTCCTTGTCGTCGAGGTCGACGGCGACGGAGCGCTGCGAGTTGAGCGTCAGAGCGACGGAGACGGGATCGGTGACGTCGTTCGTCTCGATCTTCCCCGTGCTCGGAGCGTAGACGACGACCTCCCAGAGGAACTCGTCTCCCTTGAGCGCCTTCTTGCCATCGACCTGCCACACGCCCGTCTCATCGTCGCGAGAGGCCTCGTGACGGGTCGGGTCGCCCTCGGATCCGGCGTCCCAGGTGAGCAGCGTCGCGCTCTGCGCGGTCGGAGCCCACAGGCGGAAGGTCGGCTTGTTGCCCGAGAAGGTGACGCCGAGGTCGACGTCATCCACCGCGGAGCCGTACAGGTCATCGAGCACGCCGGGGATCTGCACACCGGTGTACGCCGTGAGTGCGCCATCGACGCCGAGCTGTCCGACAGCGAGCTGGGTGCGCACGAGCGCCGCCGCATCCGCATCATCGATCTTCAGCGCGATGTAGCCCTTGAGGGCGGGGAAGCGCGTGACCTGCTCCTCGGTGAGCTTGCCGTCGACGGCCAGCTCGATGGTGTCGCCGCCGGTGACCGCACCATCTGTCATGGCGAGTGATGCATCAGCCGACGAGTAGAGGGCGTAGCCGGCCCCCGCCGTGGTGCCCAGTTTCTCGGGCCACGCGATGGTCGTCTCATCGATCCACTGCGCACGCTGCTCGCCAGTGCCGGGAAGCAGCGGTTCCTCGCTGGTGATCTCGAGCACATGGGTCTCGAGTGTGTAGCGGAAGTTCGTGACCTTGCCCTCGGACGCGCTGAACGAGATGTTGTCTCCGTTGAGGACGCCGTCCGCCCCGTAGTTCTCCTCCCAGCTCATGCCGTGCGCGACCTTCAGCGCGTACGCGCCGGTCGCCAGGTCCGAGGTCGAGAACTCGTAGACGCCATCGCGGTCGCCGTCAGCCATGAGCGTGCCCAGGCAGTCGGGCGCCCAATCGCCGGCGCAGCCGAGCTGGCTCTGCATCGATCCGGGCAGGGTCACGATGGGGCCCTCAGCCGTGGACTGCACGATGTTCGTCCGCGGGTCGAAGTAGAAGGTGATCGGGCCGCCGGGGTGCGAGATGGCGACGTTGTCGCCACCGGGCACGCCGTTGGCGCCGTAGTTGAGCTCCCAGCTGCCGTTGAGCGCAGCCTTGTACTCGTAGTCGCCGGCCGGCAGGTCGAACGTGCCCGCCCATACGCCGTCGGCGCGCAGGCTCAGCTTGGCCTTCTCGCACGCCGGGTCCCAGTCGCCGGCGCAGCCGATCTCGGACTGCAGGCTGCCCGCGATCACGACCGAGTCGATCGAGGTCTCGGGCTCTTCCGTCTCGGTCAGCGTGACCGCGTTGCCGACGGAGGCGTAGGTGGATGCCGCGGCGTGGTTCCCGGCAGCATCCGTGGTCACTGCGCGGTACTCGACCAGCGTGCCGTTCGCGAGTCCGTCGAGGTCGTGGAAGACGCGCGGGTCGGTGTCCTCAGCGGTGCCGAGCGCATTCCAGTCATCCGATCCGACGACACGCCACGAGAAGCTGGTCTGCAGCCACTGGTCAGCGGATTCGACCTGCACGGCCGCCTGGCCGTTGAGCCCGGCGCCTGCCACGGGAGCGGTGATCGTGAGCGGAGCCGCCTCAGCGGGCGCGGACACCGTGGCGTTCGCCTTCCACACGACGGTCGACAGCGCGGGAACAGTGATGCTCGTCGCCGCACCGGCGTCGGTGGAGATGGCGCCTGCGTCGCCGTAGACCACCTCGTAGCCCGCATCCGCGGTGAGGGTGGTGAGGTCGACGGCCTGATCGGACGCGGCGTTGTTCACCGCGACGAGGTACTCGGTCTTCTCCTCCGCGTCGACGCGGGAGAAGGCGTACACGCCTGCGCCGTCGGCCGCGTAGCGCTCGATCTGCGCGCCGTCGGCGAGCGCGGGGTGCGCGGCGCGGAGCGCGGAGAGTTCGGCGATGTGCGTGTACAGCGCGGCATCCGTACCGAAGCGATCGACGGATCCGGCGTGCTCACCCGTGATGAGGTTCTGGTCGGCGTACTCGTCGACCTGGGTGGCGAACAGCGTCTGACGGGCGTCCTTGTCGCCGCCGGGACCGGTGAAGCCCTGCTCGTCGCCGTAGTAGATCACGGGCTGACCGCGCGTGAGGAACATCAGATCGTGAGCGAGCTCGTCGCGCTCCAGTGGAGCATCCGTGCTGTCGAGGAAGGACCCGACGCGCCCCATGTCGTGGTTGCCGAGGAAGGTGGGCAGCGCCGACGCGGACGTGTCGGACGTCGTGTAGTAGTCATCGCCGGCGAACAGCGTCTGGAGCCCCTTGGCCGAGTTGCCGCCGGCGTAGCCGACCGCGTACGACTGGAAGGTGAAGTCGAGCACCGAGTTCATGTCGGTGTTGCGCACGTACGGCGAGAGCTTGACCGGATCGGCGTCGTAGACCTCGCCGAACATGAAGAAGTCGTCCTTGCCGAGGCTGTGGGCGTAGTCGAGGACCTGCGTGGTCCACTGCTCCCAGAACTCGAAGTTCACGTGCTTGACGGTGTCGATGCGGAATCCGTCGATACCGAGATCGATCCACTTGTCGTACACCTCGACGAAGCCGTTCACCACGGTGGGGTGCTCGGTCATGAGGTCGTCCAGGCCGTCGAAGTCGCCGTAGGTGACCGACTCGCCCGACCAGGTCGAGTTGCCGCGGTTGTGGTACAGCGTCGGGTCGTTCAGCCACTCGGGGACCTTGATGTCCTCGGTGACGACCGGGGTGTACGGGAAGCTGCTGGCGGCGTCGAGCGCAGGGAAGGGCTCGGTGCCGTCGGCGAAGTCGGCCGGGTCGAACGCGTTGCCCTCGGCGTCCTGGTAGGGGCGGGTCGCCTGGTCGATGTAGGAGTACGCGGACTCGGAGTAGTCGATGACATCGGCCGTGTGGTTGGTGATGATGTCGAAGTACACCTTGATGCCGCGGTCGTGGGCCTCGGCGATGAGCGCCTCGAGCTCGGCATTGGTGCCCAGGTGCGGGTCGATCTGCGTGAAGTCGGTGATCCAGTAGCCGTGGTAGCCGGCAGAGGCATTCGCACCCTCGCCCTGGACCGGCTTGTTGGCGAAGCTCGGAGTGAGCCAGATCGCCGACGTGCCGAGTCCCTCGATGTAGTCGAGCTGCTGACGGAGCCCCGCGATGTCACCGCCCTGGTAGAAGCCCTTGTCGGTCGGGTCGAATCCCGTGGTCAGGCGGTCGCCGGTGAGACCGCCCGTGTCATTCGAGGTGTCGCCGTTGGCGAAGCGATCGGTCATGACGAAGTAGAACTGCTCGTCCGCACCCGCCTGGCGCACCGGAGGGGCGATGAGAGCGTCGTCATCTGCGGTGTAGGTCGAACGCATGCTCTCGACCTCGACGCCGACGCGCTTGAGGTTGTCGTCGAAGGTGAAGCGCAGCGTCGAGGGGCCGGCGACGGTGAGCGGGATGTTTCCGTCGCCGCCGTCGAGGCCGTACGCCTCGTCCCAGCTGTCGTTGAGCGCGACCTTGTACTCGTAGGTGCCCGCCGGCACTTCGAATGCGGCGCTGTACACGCCTTCGGTGGCGGTCAGCGGCAACTCGCTCTCGGCGCAGTCGGGCGCCCAGTCTGCGGCGCAGCCGACGGCGGCCTGCAGACTGCCGACGAGGGCGACCGTACGATCTGCGGCGACGGCGGGGGCGAGCCCGATCGCCGATATGCCTGATGCGAGGAGTGCTGCTGCGACCAGAATGGCGGCGCCACGCTGAGGGGTCTTCTTCGACACGGATGCTCCGGAGGGTAGGAGGGCACGACAACGTGCTCGGGTGCTGTGGAAGTGAAGCTATCAGGATTCTCCCAGCGACTGCAAGCGCTTTCAGCCGTCCAGGTGTGAAATACCGGCTGCATGTCGACGACGCGTCGCGATAGCCGCAAGCGTTTGCATCAGTCCGCTGCGCTGGTCGACCCACCGGTCGAACGGGCATTGCGCCCGTCGCCACCCCAGCCGATACCGTAGAGAACGTGGCCAGACCCCGTCCGCTCCCCATCGATCCGCTCGCCGAGGCGAAGCGGCAGTGGCTCGCGCACGGGTGGACGGATGCCGCAGACGGCATGACCGCCGTCATCTCCGTCATGCGCGCGCAGCAGCTGCTGCTTGCGAGGGTGGACGCCGCGCTGAAACCGTTCGCGCTCTCGTTCGCGCGATACGAAGTACTGCGCCTGCTCGCCTTCAGCCGGTCGGGCAGTCTGCCTCTCTCGAGCGTCGTCGCCAGGCTGCAGGTGCATGCCACCACGGTCACGAGCACGGCTGAGCGCCTGGTGCGCGACGCGTTGATCGCACGGGAACCGCATCCGCACGACGGTCGCGCCGCGATGCTCGTGCTCACCGGCACCGGCCGCGACCTCGTCGAACGCGCCACCGCGGCACTGAACAGCCAGGTGTTCAGCGCCCCCGGGATGAGCGCCAACGACACCGCCGATCTCGTCGGAATCGTCGCGCGGCTGCGCCGGGACGCCGGAGACTTCACCGAGCCCCGCCCGCAGCCCGACCCGCTCTGATGGCATCGTTCGTTCTCGAGAGGGTGATCCGCGCGTCACCCTCCGAGGTCTTCTCCGCGTCCCTCGACCCCGCTCTGCACGTCGAATCGATGGCGCGCTACGGCGAGACCATGGTCGAGGGCCCCGACGGCGGCGCGTTCACCGAGGGATCGACCGTGACCTGGCGGGCGCGGCACTTCGGCATCGCCTTCCATCTGACGACTGTCGTCTTCGACATCGATGCCCCGCGACGATTCTGCGACCGGCAGGTGAGGGGCCCCTTCGGCGCATTCCATCACGAGCATGAGTTCCTCGAGCATCCGGGCGGCACGCTCATGCGCGACACGATCACCTTCCGCTCGCCCTTCGGCCCGGTCGGCGCACTGGTGGATCGGACCTTCCTCAGCGACTACATACGGCGGATGATCGCCGAACGCAACGAGGTTCTGGCGGTGTGGGCCGAACGCCGGGCGGCGTAATCTGACCGGTATGCCCGAACTGCAGCTCAGCACAGTCCTCGAGGGACACGGACCTGCCGCCGCGATCATCCTCACGGATGAGCAGGTCGCATCTCTCGGCGCCGGAAAGACCTTCCCGGTCGTCGTGGACTTCGGCGACCGCAGCATCCGCCTTCGTCTGGCCCGGATGGGAGGAACGAACATGATCGGGTTCAGCAAGGCCGCGCGCGCCGAGGCCGGTGTCGAGATCGGTGCACGGATCGACGTCACGATCCGCGTCGACACCGCAGAGCGCGTCATCGAACTACCGGCCGCACTGGCCGAAGCGCTCGACGCCGACCCGAATGCGCGCGCGGCATTCGAGAAGCTCGCGCCGTCGAAGCGCAAGGAGATGGCACGTCAGATCGCCGAAGCGAAGCAGGAGGAGACGCGTCAGCGACGGTTGGTCGACATGCTCGACGCGTTGAGCGGGTGACCCCGATCAGCGGTTCGTGAAGTTGGGCGTCCGCTTCTCGAGGAAGGCCACCATGCCCTCCTTCTGATCCTCCGTGTCGAAGAGAGCGGCGAATGCCTGCTTCTCATGGGCGATCCCCTCGGCGAGAGGGGTCTCCATGGCGGCATCCAGAGCGGCCTTGACCGCGTACACGCTCGGCAGCGATTTCGATGCGATCGCCCGCGCGAGCGTCTCCGCCTCTTCGAGGAGGTCGGATGCGGGCACCACTCGCGAGACGAGCCCTGCGCGCTCGGCCTCCTCGGCGCCCATCGCTCGCCCTGAGAGCAGAAGCTCCGCCGCCTTGTAGTACCCGATCGCACGGATCAGACGCTGCGTGCCGCCCATCCCGGGGATCACCGCGAGGTTGATCTCGGGCTGGCCGAACTTTGCAGTGTCGGCAGCGAGGATGATGTCGCACATCATCGCGAGCTCGCAGCCTCCGCCGAGGGCGAAGCCGCTCACCGCGGCGATCACCGGGGTGCGTACGGCGGCGAAGGCGTCCCATGCGCCGAAGTGATCGGTCTCGAGCATGTCGGATGCCGACATCCCCGCCATCTCCTTGATGTCAGCGCCGGCGGCGAATGCCTTCTCGGACCCGGTGACGACGATCGCGCCGATCCCCTCGTCACCGTCGAAGGCGACCGCGGCGGCGGTGATCTCCGCGGCGATCTGCTTGTTCAGCGCGTTGAGCGCGTGGGGTCGGTTCAGGGTGATCCACCCCACGCGGCCGCGCTGCTCGACCAGGATCATCTCGTACTCGGTCGTGTGCTGGGTCATTTACTCGTCCCTCTCAGTCGTTTCGAATCGCGCAAGTTGCTGTGCATCCCGCCCGAACGCGACAACTTGCGCGATTCGAACGGGCCCGGTGGGGTGGGTGGGGTGGGCGGGGCGGGCTCACACCGTGCCGGCGCGGATGTCGGTGATGATGCCGGAGAAGTCACGACCCGCGCCATCGCCCGCGGCGAAGGCGGCGTAGAGCTGCTGGGCGAGCCGGCCCATCCTGGCATCGGTCGACGTCTGCTCGATCGCCTTCAGCGCCAGCCCGAGATCCTTCGCCATCAGCGCCCCGGCGAAACCGGGCTGGTAATCGCGGTTGGCGGGACTCGTCGGCACCGGCCCCGGCACCGGACAGTTCGTCGTGATCGACCAGCACTGGCCGGAGGCCTGCGACACGACATCGAACAGCGCCTCGTGAGAGAGCCCCAGCCGCTCCCCCAGCACGAACGCCTCCCCCACCGCGATCTGCGAGACCGCGAGGATCATGTTGTTGCAGACCTTCGCCGCCTGACCGAGCCCCGGTCCGCCGCAGTGCACGATCCGCTTGCCCATCGCCTCCAGCAGCGGGAGCGCCGCGGCGAAGTCGTCGTCCGAACCGCCGACCATGAACGCCAGCGTGCCGTTCTCCGCACCGACGACACCGCCCGAGACCGGAGCATCCACGCTGCGATGCCCTGCCGCGACGGCCAGCGCGTGCGCGGCCTGCGCCTCATCCACCGCGATCGTCGACGATTCGATGAAGAGCGTCCCAGGGGATGCAGCGGCGAGCAGTCCGCCCTCGTACGCTTCGAGCACGTGCCTGCCCGCCGGGAACATCGTGATCACGACATCCGCCTCGTGCGCCGCATCCGCACCGCTGGTCGCGATCGGGATGCCCGCCGCGCGGGCGGCATCGACGGCGGCGGGCATCAGGTCGAAGCCGTGCACCTCGTGCCCCGCCTTCACCAGATTCACGGCCATCGGAAGCCCCATGTGCCCGAGGCCGAGAAACGCTATCCGGCTCATGATGCACTCCTCACTTGTTCGTTCGCGGCGCTGCGCATCGACGCGGAGCCCGCCGGTCGCAGCATCTCGCGACCGACGATCAGACGCATGATCTCATTCGATCCCTCCAGGATCTGGTGCACCCGCAGGTCACGGACGACCTTCTCGATCCCGTAGTCCTGAAGGTAGCCGTAGCCGCCGTGCAGTTGAAGGGCGCGGTTGGCGACGTCGAATCCGGCATCCGTCGCGAAGCGCTTGGCCATCGCGCAGCGCATCGCCGCATCCGGAGCGCGATCATCGACGGCCTGCGCGCCATCGCGCACCATGAGGCGCGCCGCCTGCAGATCGGTGCGCATGTCGGCGACGGCGAACAGGATCGACTGCTTCTCCGCCAGCGGCTCACCGAACGCGACCCGTTCGTGCACGTACTGCACGGCGCGCGCCAGCGCCCATTGCGCGCCGCCGAGCGAGCAGGCGGCGATGTTCAGGCGTCCGCCGTTGAGCGCGGACATCGCGATCGAGAATCCCGCGCCCTCGTCGCCGAGCATGGCGGATGCCGGAACCCGCGCCCCATCGAGGATGACCTGCCTCGTCGGCTGAGCGCGCCACCCCATCTTCTTCTCGAGCGCGCCGAACTCGAGGCCCGGGGTGCCGTCCGGAACGAGGAAGGCACTGATGCCGCGTGCACCCGAATCGGGGGCACCGGTGCGCGCCATCACGACGTAGACGCCGGACTCACCGGCACCGGAGATGAACTGCTTGACGCCCGTGAGCACGTAGTCGTCGCCGTCGCGCACCGCACTGGTCGTGATCGCGGCGGCATCGGAACCCGCGCCGGGCTCGGTGAGGCAGTAGCTGCCGAACTCCGTCATCGATGTCAGCTTCGGGAGCCATTCGCCGCGCTGGGCGTCATCGCCGTAGGTGTCGATCATCCACGCGACCATGTTGTGGATGGAGATGTACGAGGCGATCGTCGGATCACCCTTAGCGAGCTCCTCGAAGATCGCGACCGTGTCGGTGCGCGAGAGCCCGCTGCCTCCGGACTCCTCGCGCACGTAGATGCCGCCGAGGCCGAGCTCGCCGCCGCGGCGCAGCGAATCGCGCGGGAAGAGGTGCTTCTCGTCGCGTTCGATCGCGAAAGGGGCGAGCTCGCTCTCGGCGTAGTCGCGGACGGCCTCGAGGATGGCCTCGCGCTCTTCGACTGTCGTGGAAGGAGATGTCATCGTCATGGCTGTCCTAGTGCATCGTGGGGATGACGAAGCTTGCGCCGTCGCGCACACCATCGGCGGGCCAGCGGCTCGTCACCGTCTTGGTCTTCGTGTAGAAGCGGAACGCGTCGGCGCCGTGCTGGTTGAGGTCGCCGAACCCGGACTTCTTCCACCCGCCGAACGTGAAGTACGCGATCGGCACGGGAATGGGCACGTTGACACCGACCATGCCGACGTTCACCCGGGCGGTGAAGTCGCGGGCGGCATCCCCGTCGCGGGTGAAGATCGCGACTCCGTTGCCGAACTCATGATCGGATGCCATCGCGAGCGCCTCCTCGTAATCCGCTGCCCGTGCGATGACGAGCACCGGTCCGAAGATCTCCTCCCGGTAGATCGACATCTCGGTCGTCACGTCGTCGAACAGCGTCGGTCCGAGATAGAAGCCCTCTTCGTGGCCTTCGACGCGGAAACCGCGCCCGTCGGCGAGCAGAGTGGCGCCGGCATCCACGCCCTGCTGGATGTAGTCCTCGACGCGCTCGACCGCGGCCCGGCTGACGAGCGGGCCGTAGTCGACGCCTTCGGCGAGCGGAGGCCCGACCGTGAGGCCGGCGATGCGCTCGGTCAGCTTCGCGGCGAGCGCATCGGCGGTCTCCTCGCCGACGGGGACCGCGACCGAGATCGCCATGCAGCGCTCCCCTGCTGAGCCGTACCCCGCGCCCATGAGGGCATCCACTGCCTGGTCGAGATCGGCATCCGGCATGACGATCATGTGGTTCTTGGCCCCGCCGAAGCACTGGGCGCGCTTGCCGTTGGCGGCCGCGGTCGTGTAGATGTATTCGGCGATCGGTGTGGATCCGACGAAGCCGAGTGCTTTGACGCGGTCATCGGTCAGCAGGGTGTCGACGGCTTCCTTGTCACCGTGGACGACGTTGAAGACCCCCTTGGGCAGGCCGGCCTCGAGCAGCAGCTCGGCGAGTCGTACGGGCACCGAGGGGTCGCGCTCGCTGGGTTTGAGGATGAAGGCGTTGCCCGCGGCGAGCGCGGGCCCGGCCTTCCACAGCGGAATCATCGCGGGGAAGTTGAACGGGGTGATGCCGGCGACGACGCCCAGCGGCTGACGCATCGAGTAGACGTCGATGCCCGTCCCCGCCTGCGTGGAGTACTCGCCCTTGAGCAGGTGGGGCGCTCCGATGCAGAACTCGATGACCTCGATGCCGCGCTGGATGTCGCCCTTCGCATCGTCGAACGTCTTGCCGTGCTCGCTGGAGAGCAGGCGTGCGAGTCCGTCCATGTCGCGGTTCACGAGTTCGACGAACCGCATCAGGACCCTGGCCCGCTTCTGCGGATTGGTCGCAGCCCAATCGGGTTGCGCCGCCTCGGCGTTCGCGATCACCCCGCGGACCTCGTCGGCGGTTGCGAGCGGGACCCGGGCCTGCACCTCGCCGGTGCTCGGATCGAATACGTCACTGAAGCGTCCGGCATCCGGGGTGTGGAGCGAACCGCCTACGAAGTGAGGGATGGTGCGAATCATTTTGTGATCTCCGTTCATGCCACCCTTGGCACGATGTCTAGCTTACTCGGCACCCCGGATATTTACGAGGATGTCCTATCATTTTGCCCGCCCGTGCGCCGTCCCGTCCCGCCCCACCCCTCGCCCGTTCGAATCGCGCAAATTGCTGCATCCGCGGCGAAACCGGAGCAACTTGCGCGATTCGAACGGGGTCACCGGGACGGCACTCGACGTTCGAGAGGCGTTCACCGTCCGGTCATCTTCGCCCCGTAGAACTGCTCTTGCGCGGAAGAACTCAGACCGGATCGGGTAGTCAGACACGTTCCGCGCCACGGTGAGCACAGCTCCCGGAATGAGAAGATCCCCGCCGAATCGGGTCGGCGGGGATCTGCTCGTTGGGGACAACTCTCCCTGCGAACTGCCGATCGCGCTACTGTGTGACCTGATAAGGAGCACACGCATGAACATCGTGGTCGTCGGCGCCTCTGGTGACGTCGGGTCCCGCACCGTGGCTGCCGCACTCGCGGCGGGCCACCAAGTCGTGGCCTACGTGCGCAACCCGGAGTCCGTCGCGCCTCGTCGACGCCTCACCGTGGCGAAGGGTGATGCCACCGACGAGAGCACCCTCGTCTCGGCGACGGCAGGGTCAGACGCGGTGATCGTGGCGATCACCGGCCACATGAAGGATTCGACGTTCATGCAGCGCGTGATGCCGAAGCTCATCGATTCCGTCGTGAAGTCGGGTGCAGGGCGGGTGATCCTCGTCTCGGCCCTCGGCGCCGGCGACTCGGCGACGAAGACCTCAGGGTTCGGGCGCCTGATCTACCGCACGGCGCTCGGCAAGTTCTTCACTGACAAGGGCCTCGCCGACCGCATGCTGATCAGGTCGGGGCTCGACCACACGATCGTGTATCCCGTCAACCTCTACGACGGCCCCGCCATCGCCGACGCCGTCGTCCGGCGACTCGACGAGATCGACACGGTTCCCGGCCTCCCCACGCTTCCGTTCGAGAACCTCGCGAATGCGCTCGTCGACATCGCCGAGAATCCCGAGTACTCCGGCCAGCGCGTCGTGGTCACCACCCCGACGGGATGGCGTCCGGCGAAGTCGCGCACACCGTCGGATCTCAGAGGACAGCGACAGCGGTAGCCTCCACGGCCAGTCCGGCGCGGTAGCGCTCGAGGTAGGCAGCGTAGCCGCGGACATCCGCGGCTTCGGGCACGACTGACAAGTACGCCGTCGTACTAGCCCGCTGCTTCCTCGGCCCGCTCCTGCAGATCGATCGCCGCCGTGTCGGGCACGTACTCGTCGATGTGGCGCTCGTCGACGCCGTTGTACGCCGACAGCGGGCGGATCAGCGCGTTGGAAGCCTGCTGCTCGAGGATGTGCGCTGTCCACCCCGTGATGCGCGATGCGATGAACAGCGGAGTGAAGGTGAGCGTGTCGTAGCCGATGAGGTTGTATGCCGGGCCGGAGGGGTAATCCAGGTTCGGATAGATGCCCTTCCGCGAGACGAACTCGTTCTCGAGGGTCGAGTACAGTTCCGCGACGTCCGGACGGTCGTAGTGCTCGACGAGGGTGTCGAGCGCGGCCTTCATCGTCGGCACGCGCGAGTCGCCGCGCTTGTACACGCGGTGGCCGAAGCCCATGATCTTGCGCTTCTCGGCGAGCGCCGTGTCGAGCCATGCGGACACTTCGGATGCCGTGCCGATCTCGTCGAAGATGTGCATCACGGCTTCGTTCGCCCCACCGTGCAACGGCCCCTTCAGCGCACCGATCGCCCCGACCACCGCCGAGTACAGATCGCTCAGCGTCGAGGTGATCACCCGAGCGGTGAAGGTCGAGGCGTTGAAGGAGTGCTCCGCGTACAGGATCATCGACCGGTTGAAGGCGTCCACGACGACGGCGTCCGGCTCCTCGCCGAACGTCAGCCACAGGAAGTTCGCGGCGTAGTCGAGGTCATCGCGCGACTCGACGATCTCCAGACCGCGGCGACGACGCTGCCCGTACGACACGATCGCCGGGAGGGCGGCGAACAGCTTCAGGCTGCGCTCGAGGTTCTCCTCCGGTGTGCCGACGGCATCCAGAACATTGCTGATCCCTGCCGTCTCGATCGCACCGATCACGCTGACGGCGGTGCGCACCTCGTCCATCGGGTGCGAGTCGAGCGGAAGGCGATCGATCGCCTCCTTGACCTCCAGCGCCAGCGCGCGGTTCGCGCGCTCGGTCGCGCGGAACTGCGCCAACTGCTCGTCCGTGGGAAGCTCGCCATGCCAGAGCAGATAGGCGACGGCCTCGAACGACTGGGTCGCCGCGAGCTCCTGCACCGGGTAGCCGCGGTAGAGCAGGCTGTTCGTCTCCGGATTGACCTTGCTGATCGCCGTCTCGTCGGCGATGACCCCTGCGAGGCCCTTCTTGATGTCGTTGTCAGCCATTGTTCACTCCTTCGTGATGGTGAAGTTGAAGACGCCCGAGTCGAAGTGGTTGTACGACTCGTAGTCGATCAGGTCGTAGAGGTCGGCGCGGTGCTGCATCTCGCCGAGCCGGCTCGTGAGGTGGCCTTCTTCGATCAGCGTATCGAGCGCACGGCCCGTCGCGCCCATCGCGATGCGCAGCATCGACACCGGCCAGATGACGATGTTCACACCGACGGCGCGCAGCTGGTCGACGCTGAAGAGATCGGACTTTCCGAACTCGGTCATGTTGGCGAGGATCGGCACGTCGACGGCATCCCTGATCGCCGCGAACTCCTCCAGCGACCGCATGGCCTCGGGGAAGATCGCGTCGGCACCGGCATCCACCAGCGCCTTCGCGCGATCCTTCGCGGCCTCGAGGCCATCGACGGCGGCGATATCGGTGCGCGCCATGATGAGGAAGTTCTCGTCGCGACGCGCGTCGACGGCGGCGCGGATGCGCTTGACCGCCGTGTCGGAGTCGACCACGGCCTTGCCGTCGAGGTGACCGCAGCGCTTCGGGTTGATCTGGTCCTCGATATGGGCGCCGGCGAGCCCGGCATCCTCGAGCTCCTGGATCGTGCGGGCCACGTTCATGGGCTCGCCGAAGCCGGTGTCGGCGTCGATGATCGCCGGCAGCTCGGTCATCCGCGCGATCTGCTTGCCGCGACCGGCGACCTCGGTGAGCGTCGTCAGACCGATATCGGGCAGGCCGAGGTCAGCGGAGAGCACAGCGCCCGAGATGTAGACGCCCTCGAACCCCTTCTGCTCGATGAGGCGCGCGGAGAGCGGATTGAACGCGCCGGGGAACCGCAGGAGCTCGCCGGAGCGCAGCCGTTCCCGGAAGAGCCGCCGCTTCTCGGCCGGCGTGGTGTGCGAGTACAGCATCAGAAAGATCCTCTCGATCGCGTCGCCCGCATAACTCCGGAGAATCCTCCGGTCCTGGCGGAACTGCCCCCGGAAACACGCGGCTCGGCCGCACCGGCTGCAAGAAGTTCCGGAGTTATGCGGAGCAGGTCGCCGACGACCGACATCAGAACAGGCCCTTGGTCTCGGGCTCGGATGCGACGACGCCGGGCTTCGCGATTATCGACAGCTTGGCGACCTCAGCGGCCGTCAGCTCGGGCAGGCGCTGCACGAGGGCGAGGAACCGTTCGATCTCCTCCGCCGCGAGAACGGGTTCCGCGAGCAGACGGAACTTCGCGATGTAGTTCTCGCGGGCGAACGGGCGGGCACCGAGCGGGTGGGCGTCCGCCACCGCGATCTCGTCGACGAGCGTCGTGCCGTCCTCGAAGGTGATCTCCACGCGTCCGCCGAAGGCCTTCTCGGCGATGTCGTTCGAGTGGTAGCGGCGGGTCCATTCGGCGTCTTCGAGCGTGGTGACCTTGTTCCACAGTGCGACGGTGTCTGCTCGCGCCGCACGAGACGGAGCGTACGAGTCGACGTGGTGCCAGGTGCCGTCCTGCAGCGCGACGGTGAAGATGTACGGGATCGAGTGATCGAGCGTCTCACGCGATGCGGTCGGGTCGTACTTCTGAGGGTCGTTCGCACCCGAGCCGATCACATAGTGCGTGTGGTGCGAGGTGTGGAGGACCACGGATGCGATCGACGAGGTGTCGACGCCCTCGTTGTGGAGCTTCCGCGCCAGGTCGATCCAGGCCTGCGCCTGGTACTCGGCGGAGTGCTCCTTCGTGTATGTGTCGAGGATGGCGCGCTTGGCCTCGCCGGCGGCGGGCAGCGGCACCTCGTACGCGGCATCCGGACCGTCCAGCATCCAGGCGATGACGCCGTCCTCTCCCTCGTAGATGGGCGAAGGGCTGGTCTGGCCGCGCATCGCGCGGTCGACGGCCTCGACCGCCATCTTCCCGGCGAAGGCAGGGGCGTGCGCCTTCCACGTCGAGATCTCGCCCTTGCGGCTCTGGCGCGTAGCGGTCGTGGTGTGGAGTGCCTGCGCGACGGCCTGGTAGATCGTCGGGGTGTCGAGGCCGAGCAGCGTGCCGATACCGGCGGCCGCCGAGGGGCCGAGGTGGGCGACATGGTCGATCTTGTGCTTGTGCAGGCAGATGGCCTTCACCAGGTCGACCTGGATCTCGTAGCCGGTCGCGATGCCGCGCACCAGCGCACGTCCGTCGGCACCTGTGTGCTGGGCGACGGCGAGGATCGGCGGGATGTTGTCGCCCGGGTGCGAGTACTCGGCGGCGAGGAAGGTGTCGTGGTAGTCGAGCTCACGGACGGCGACGCCGTTCGCCCACGCCGCCCACTCCGGGCTCGTGCGCGCATCGAGCGGAGCGCCGAAGACGGTCGAGCCGTCGCCGCCGGTGGATGCCGGGTGGCTGAACGCCTGGTCGCGGGCAGCGATGATCGGGCCGCGGGTGAGGGAGGCCGCAGCGACCGACGCGTTGTCGATGATGCGGTTGATGATCATGTCGACGACGTCCTGCTCGACCTCGACGGTGTCGGTCGCGACCTCGGCGATCTTCCATGCGAGCTGCTCCTCACGGGGCAGCTCTTCCTCGCTCTTGTAGACACGGACGTGGTGGTTGACGGTCATGACTCTCCTTGGTCCTGAGTGATGTCGCTGTTCTGGATGCTGTCGAGAATGCTGGTGAGGGCATTCCGCAGGTGCACGTGGGTGGCATGGGCGGCGAGGTCGCCGTCGCGCTCGGCGAGCGCCTCGGCGATCAGCCGGTGCTCTGCGACGGATGCCGCGAGCCGATCGCGCTTGTCCCTGGCCATGCGGCGCACGCGCACGAGGTGCGTGCGGACCGTGCGGAGGGCCGCGGCGATGTAGTCGTTGTCGACGGCCGCATCCACGGCCTGATCGAAGCGCGCGATCAGCGCGTAGTAGTCGTCGCGCCCCGTTGCGGCGTCGAGGGATGCTCCGGCGAGCGCGAACTCATCCGCAAGAGCGCGGAACAGCGCGGCGTCGCCGCGTGCCGCGGCCAGCCGCGCAGCCGATTCCTCGAGTGCACGACGGATCTCGAAGAGCGAGCGGATGTCGCCCGCATCGATGCCCGCGACGACGGTCACGCGCGGCGACTGCTGCTCGACGAGTCCGGCGGCGCTCAACTGCTGGAGCGCTTCGCGCAGCGGGGTACGGCTCACACCGAGGCGCGCCGCCTGCTCGACCTCGGCGAGGACGGTGCCGGGCGCGAGCGCACCGGACTGGATCTCGTCGAGGAGAGTGGCGTAGGCGCGATCACTCGCTCTCGTCCTCTCGAGAGGGGTGTTGCGCTCAGCGGAGGTGCTCACACAGCTAGTGTATACATAAATCCCTCGCCGCAGGTCTCGAACCTACGCTGACGCGGAGAACGTATACAACATATCTCCCATCAGTAAGCAGACCCGCGCAGGCGCGGTCGCTACCCGCTGATCGGGAAGATCAGCAGCGATCCGGATGCCGTCGCGACCACGCGACCGGCGGCATCCGTGACCTCGCCCTCCGCGAAGCTCACCCGGCGACCTGGTTTGGTGACACGACCGACGCAGGTCAGCGGGCCGCTCTGCTTCGAGACCGGCCGAAGGTAGTTGACCTTGATCTCGATCGAGGTGTAGCCGGTGCCAGCGGGCAGCAGCGTGTGTGCGGCGCAGCCGAGTGCGGAATCGAGCAGGGTGCAGACGAAGCCCCCATGCACTGCGCCGATCGGGTTGTAGTGCGACTCGTCGGGGGTCGCGACGAACGTCACGGTCCCCTCGTCGACCACCGTCAGGTCCATCGCGACGTGCGAGGCGATCGGCGCTCCCGGCAGTTCGCCGCGCTGCATCCGTCGCAGGTACTCGATCCCCTCCAGCTGCGGCAGGGCCGCCATTGCGGCAGCCGTGTCCCGCCACCGGATCACCGTCTCGCCCTCAGTCATCGCCGCCCCTCTCCAGTTGACTATACTTTTCGAAGCTAGCCGAAGAGCAAGAGAACGTCAAAGGAGGGGTGCCGTGAACTGGCTCGACTACGACACCGAGAACTGCTCGGTCCGCCGCACGCTCGACATCGTCGGCGAGAGGTGGACGCTGCTCGTCCTGCGCGAGGCGTTCAACGGGGTGCGCCGGTTCGATCAGATCCGCGACCACACGGGCATCTCCGATGCGGTGCTGTCCGACCGGCTGCGCACGCTGGTCGATGCCGATATCCTCGCCGCCGTACCGTACAAGGAAGCCGGTCGACGCACCCGCAACGAGTACCGTCTCACCGCGCGGGGCCTCGACCTCTACCCGATCCTGGTCGCGCTGCTCCAATGGGGCGACCGGTACGTGGCGGATGCATCCGGACCCGCACTCGTGCTCTCCCACCGGGGCTGCGGCGAAGAGCTCCACGCGGCGGTGATCTGCACGGCAGGCCACGAACTCGCTTCTGCCCACGAGGGCGAGGCCCGCCCCGGCCCGGGCGCGAGGATCGCGGCCCCGTAGTGCTTGTCGAGCGGATTCGTGCGGCGCCCGCCCGGCGCCGCACGAATCCGCTCCCGCTCAGCCGACGGCGGCGAGTTCTCGGCGGTTCGCCGGTCGCGCGAGGCCGTAATGCTCCCGCAGCGTCGTCCCGGTGTACTCCGTGCGGAACAGCCCGCGCTCCTGCAGGATCGGCACGACCCGCTCGACGAACACCTCGAGCCCCGACGGGAGGACGGCCGGCATGATGTTGAACCCGTCGGCCGCCCCGTGCTCGAACCAGTGCTGGATCGTGTCGGCCACCTGCACCGGTGTCCCCGTGAAGGTGCGGTGACCCCGCCCGCCGCCGAGCCGCCCGATCAGCTCACGCGCGGTGAGGTTCTCGCGACGCGCGAGGTCGACGATCAGCGTGTACCGGCTCTTGGCCCCCTCGATCTCGTCCTCGCTGGGCAGATCTCGCGGCAGCGGACGATCCAGCGCCAGGTCCCCCGGCTCCAGTCGGAGCAGCTTCTCCAGCTGCGCCAACGCGAACTCCGCCGAGATCAGTCGATCCAGTTCGGCCTCGATCTCGCGAGCCTCTGCCTCGGTCTCACCGATCACCGGTACGAGCCCTGGGAGCACCTTCAACGACTCCGGGGCGCGTCCGTTCGCGATCGCCGCGCGCTTGACGTCGGCATAGAACGCCTGCGCCTCCTCGATCGTCGGCTGCGCGGTGAAGATCGCCTCGGCCCAGCGGGCCGCGAACGCCTTGCCGCTCGCGCTCGACCCCGCCTGGACGAGCAGCGGATGCGCCTGCGGACTGCGCGGTGAGTTCAACGGCCCCTCGACGCTGAAGTACTCGCCGCGGTGACCGATCGCGTGCACCCGATCGGCGCGGGTGTGCACGCCGGATTCCTTGTCGGCAATGATCGCATCGTCCTCCCATGAGTCCCAGAGCTTGGTCGCGACTTCGAGGAACTCATCCGCCCGCGCATAGCGCGCCCTGTGCAGCGGCTGATCCTCGAGCCCGAAGTTCCGCGCCGCGGCTTCGCCAGCGGTCGTGACGATGTTCCAGCCCGCGCGCCCGGCCGAGACCCAGTCCACTGAAGACAGTCTGCGCGCCAGGTTGTACGGCTCGTTGTACGAGGTGGATGCTGTGGCGATCAGCCCGATCCTCGACGTCGTCACCGCGAGCGCGGTCAGCAGGATGGTCGGCTCGATCCCGCCCTGCGGGCGGCGGCCGATCTCGCCGAACAGCGCCGGCGAGTCGGCGAGGAACAACGAGTCGAACTTCGCGTCCTCGGCGATGCGCGCCAGTCGCTGGTGGTAGGCGAGGTCGAGCAGCGCGTGCGGATCGGCCTCCGGAAGCCGCCAGGATGCCTCGTGGTGGCCGGTGTCGTGCAGGAACAGGTTGAAGTGCAGCTGTCGTGAGGTGCTCATGAGTTCTCCTTGGGATCGAGGTGGACGCCGAGGGAGCCCAGCAGAAGCTCCCGGAGGCGGGTGAGTTCGGGGTCGGTGGCGTCACGCTGATCCGGCAGACCGAGGCGGAGGTCGAGGGAGAACGAGCCGTCCTCGATGACCAGCACGCGATCTGCCAGCAGCAGCGCCTCGTCGACGTCGTGCGTGACCAGCAGCACGGCGGGGCGATGCGCCTGAAGCAGCGTGCGCAGCAGACCGTGCATGCGGATGCGGGTGAGCGCGTCCAGCGCACCGAACGGCTCGTCCGCCAGGAGCAGCTGGGGTTCGCTCACGAGCGACCTCGCCAGCGATGCGCGCTGCTGCTCTCCGCCGGAGAGCTCGTGCGGCCAGGCCCGCTCGCGACCGGCGAGTCCGACCTCGGCCAGGACCTGGCGTCCTCGCTCCTTCGCCGCAGCATCGGTCTGGCCGAGCACCACGTTGTCGAGGATGCGCAGCCACGGCAGCAACCGGGAGTCCTGGAAGACCAGCGAGACGCGCTCGGGCACCCAGACCTCGCCGGTGCCGGCCACCGAGTCGTCCAGCCCCGCCACCGCCCGCAGCAGCGTGCTCTTGCCCGAGCCGCTGCGGCCGATCAGAGCGACGAACTCGCCGCGGGCGATCTCGAGGTCGATGCCGGCCAGCACCTCGCGATCGCCGAACGAGCGGCGCAGCCCCGTGGTGCGGACGGCGGCGGTCAGCTCGCGAGTGTGCGACGCCATGAGAGCACCTTCCTCTCCAGCAGGCGGACGAGGGCGTCTGAGACGAAGCCGAACACGCCGTAGACGACCAGGCCGACGACGATGATGTCGGACTGCGCATACAACTGGGCCTGCGTCATCATGTAGCCGATGCCGGAGGTCGCATTGATGGTCTCGACGACGATCAGCGCCATCCACGATCCGACCACCGCCAGACGGAACCCGACGAAGAATCCGGGCAGCGACCCCGGCACGAGGACGTACCGGACGTACTGCCAGCGGCTGAGCCCCAGGGATTCCGCCAGTTCGATCTGCTTGCGGTCGATTCCGGTCAGTGCGCTGTAGGTGTTGATGTAGATCGGGATGAGCACGCCGAGGGCGACGACGGTCACCTTGAACTCCTCGCCGATGCCGAGCCAAAGGATCAGCAATGGGATGAGCGCGAGCACCGGAATGGCGCGTTTGACCTGAACGGTGCCGTCGACGACGGCCTCGCCGAGCCGGGTGAGGCCGGCGATGATCGCGAGCAGCACTCCGGTCACGGTGCCGACCACGAGTCCGATCACCGCGCGGCCGAGCGATGCTGCCACGTGTTCACCGAGCGTCCCATCGGTGATCAGCCCCCACGCCGTCACGGAGACGGCACCGGGGCTGGCCAGCAGCCTCGGATCGAGCAGCCCCAGCGATGAGGCCGCCTGCCACACCGTCACGACGATGAGGGGGCCGAGAAGCCGCGCCCCTGGGGCGGAGCGCCCGCGGCCGAGGCGACGCCTTCGCGACTGCGGGACCAGCTCGAACGAGGAGTCGCTCGCCTGGGCGGATGACGTGTCATGCGCCGGGGCGGTCGCTGGGGCCTGGACCAGTACCGGGGTTTCGCGGGTGGTGAGTCGCAGGGACATCAGTCCTCCTCGTTCGGATCGGGCACGGTGTACTCCTCGGCGACGGCCGCCGCGGCATCCTCTTCGAATCGCCGGTCGAAGAGGACCTCGGCGTCGAAGGATTCGACGTAGCCGCCTTCGGAGAGCAGATCGATCGACGACTGCGCCCAGTCGACGGCGTTGTCCCAGTCCGCCGGGAAGTACGGCTTGTTGGCGGTCTCCCAGATGCGGTCGGCATCCGCGGCGCTCAGCCCCTCGGTGTCGACGAGGTAGAACTGCTTCCAGTCGTCGGCGTTCTCCCACGCCCAGACCTGGCCCTGCGCCCAGACGCGGATGTAGTCGCGCACCGCGCGGATGTTCTCCTCCTCGGCGAGCACCGGCGTCGGCACCCACAGGATGCTGAGCAGATCCGGCTCCTCGACCGGCAGCGCGACAGCGCCGTCGACCTCGTACTGGTCGATGTACTTCGTCACGACCGGTTCCGACAACGGCGCGACGTCGACCTGGCCGCCCTGCAGCGCGGTGACGAACTGGGTGCTGGGCAGTTCGATGAACGTGACCTCGTCCTCGGAGATGCCTGCGGTGCGCAGCGTGCGCAGCACCGTGTCGCCCTGCGACTGCCCCTGCGAGAATGCGATCTTCTTGCCGCGCAGGTCATCGAACGTGTCGAGCGCAACCCCCGGTGCCGTCGCGAAGACGTACGACGGGGCCGGACGCTCGAGGACCGACACGATCGTGGCGTCGAACCCGATGTCGTGCGCCTGGATGGGCGGGATGATCGCGTTGGTCGCGACATCGAGCGCTCCGGCGCGGAACGCCTGGATGACGTCGGGGCCGGCGGCGGCATTCACCCAGTCCGAGACCTCGAACGCGAGCGGATCGATGGCGGAGCCCGCGGCCTCGAGCTGCAGCTGCGTGGTGCGTCCGGCGACGCGCAGGCTCGTGTCACTCGACGGCGCGCCGGTGGGCAGCGGTTCGGATGCCGATGATTGCTCGACCGCGGCCGAGCCGGCGCTCGCGCAACCGGCCAGGAGCGCGATCGAGGCGAGTGCGCCGGTGAACGCGATCGTCCGCCGCGGCGTTCGCCGGGGTGTTCGTCGTCGGTCGAGGAGTCGGGGGGAGGTCATCGTGGGGCCCTTTCGTCAGCAGGTGGTGTCAGGAATCCTGCTGTGATGGCCGCGGGGGCGTCCAATAGGGAATCGCACTCGGACCGATCGGGCATCCCGATGCGTTCGGGCACGCGACCCCGGATGCCGCGTGTTCACGCCGATCTCGGCACTCCCGGAGGCCGATCTCCTGCTCGCGGAAAGATGACGCCGATCGTCGCAGACGTCGCGACGTGTCATCGGATGACCGCGTGTTACCGCTCACTGGACGGCCGGAACCCGGGCAGAAGCTGCGGGGTGCGGTCGGCCAGGAAGCGCAGGAACTCCGAGAGCCGCTCGGCATCCTGCACCTCGGGCAGCGACTCGGCGAGCGCTGGCGCGGGCGCAGGCGCGGGCGCAGGCGCGGCAGGGTCGGCGGCGGCAGGCTCCGCCAGTCGCGCCAGGGCATCGTCATGAACAGCGATGATCAGTCGCGCCTCGACCAGCAGCCGCTCACCGACCGGAGTGAACCGCGTGACGCGACCGTCCTTCTCGACGAGCGCTCGCCCCAGCCGCCGTTCGAGCACCCGCACATGCTGGCTGACGGTGGGCTGGCTGCACCGCAACGCAGCTGCCGCCCGCCCGAACCCGCCGTGCTCGCGGATCGCGACGAACGTCCTCAGCAGAGTGATGTCGAGGATCGTGTCCATGCCCGCGATCGTACGAACGCTCGTCGGTGCCGGTGACGGCCGCCGTCATGCATCGTCACTGCGCGTCACATGGAGCACACGCGGCTTCACACCGCACCGGCGCTTCCGGCGCCGCGCGCGGGTGGATCAGCCGGCGTCGGTCACGCCCTCGTAGAGTCCGATCGAGTTGCCGTCGGGGTCGCTGAGCACCGCCCACCAGCTCGTCTCGCTGATCGGCTGCTTCTCCATCAGCACGCTCGCACCGGCGGCTACGGCCGCCGCGAGCGTCTCGTCGATCGAGTCGACCTCGACGTAGGAGCGCGGCTGGGTGAAATCGGCACTGCGCGGGGCGAGGCCTCCGCCGCTGACCTTGTTCGGCGCCTGCCACATGGGGTAGTCCTCGAATCCGGGGAGGGCGGTGATCTCCCAGCCGAACAGTCCGGAGTAGAAGGCCTTCGCCCGCTCGGGATCCGAGACCGGGATGTCGATGTGAGTGATGTCTCCGTGGGTCATGGCGCGTCCTCTCCTATGCGGCATCCGGCCCCGTCCGGGAACCGGCACGGCCAGTCTCCGCCTCGGGCCCACCGACTTCAAGGGGATCCACCGACTGCTCGTTGTCCAGCGAATCAGGGCGACAGGAAGGCACCCGCGCTTCTGTCTCGAGAACCTATGCGAATGATCGGGGGCCGCGCTCTTGCTCGGCCCCCGATCCTGTTACGGCAACGGCGGCGGCGGCGCTATTGCGGTCGGAGCGTCCGATACCGGCGATGGGCGGCGATGACGCAGCAGCAACAAGAGGCCGACAACCACCGCTGCGACGATCAAGAGCGCCACACCGACCGTCACTATGACGGAAACGAGTTTGATCGCCGTCGTCTGGGCGGAGAACGTCGCCGGCTGCCCCTCAGGGGCGACGAGCGTCATCCGCCCGCCGTCGACCTGCGCGCCGTCGGGGAGGTTCGAGCGCTCAGCGTTGATCGACCCGCCCAGCGCGATGACCTCATAGGTCACCCCATCGGTGACACCGCCACCGAATCGGGGCGACGCCGCCGAGACATCGACGTTCATCACGTACGTCTGCGAGAACAGATCACCTCCGACGACGTTCGCCCCCGCTCGGAAGCCCGGCAGATACTTCGCCGCCTTCTCGGTCAGCGCCTCCGGTGTGCTGGCCGTGATCGTCGCGGTGGCGGTGACCCCGTCATCGCCCTCGTCGAGAGATACCGTCCCGGCATGCTCACCGGGTGCGATGACGCTCTCTAGCTGATCGCCCAGCAGCGCCGCCTCCTCCGCGCCCACGAGGTAGGCGACGTTCAGCGTGCTCTCCGCGTCGGGCGCGATCTCGGCGGTGATGACCACCGATTCGAACGGCACGCGGTAGCGGAACTCGATCGGATCGCGCGTGCCAGGGGTGCTCCACTGCGTCTTCGATTCGGCGCTCGTGCTGCTGAGGCTCGACTGCCATCCGCTCGGCGTCTCGATCGCGCCGACGATCTCGGCGTCGTCCGCGCAGATCGCCGAACAGTCGAAATAGTCGACAACGGTCGTGGCGATGACCCCGTCGTCTGCCGCGTCGATCTTCTGCGACACGGCGAAGTCGGTCGTTTCGCTGCCGAGGGCCTGGTTCGTCGCCTTGACGATGCTCTTCGGGTCGTCTGCAGTGAACGTCAGAGTCCAGATGGATTCCGCGTCAGCCGGCTTCTCGAGCTCGCCACCCTTGGGCGTCGCCTTCTCGAAGAACGCGTCGAACCCCTCGGGGTCGCTCGCGTACGCCTCGCGCGCAAGGTCGTAGCGGATGGTGCGCGTGATCTCGTCGGAACCGATTCCGGCCGTCACGATCTCAAGTCCGCGAACGCCGTAGTCGATGACGTTGGAGTACTCGATCGCGGCATTGGTCTCGTGACCCACGCCGTCGATCTCGACAGCGGTGGTGCCCAGCTCGCTCGCGCTGGACTTGTTGCTCGCCGTCAGCGTGCCGGAGTCGACCAGTGCGTTCACGAGCCAGGTCAGCAGGTCCTGCGAGGTGAAGTTCTCCTCGACGCTGACGCCCTTGCGGAAGACCGTGTCGGCGATGACGACCTGTGTGTCCGCCTCGATGGACACGACGCCGCCCGCACCGAGGATGCTGATCACCTTCTCCTCGTACTCCTGTTCATCGGCGAACGGAATCGAGAACGCGAAGGTCGCGTTGCCCTCACCGTCGGTCGTGACCCCGCTGTACTCGAGCCCCGCAGGCAGGTGCTCCTTGATGACCGCATCGACGGCCCCGGATCCACCCGGGACGCTCTGCTCCATGTCAGATGCCGCGATCGTCGCGGTCATGTTGCGCGTGCCAGAACCGTCCGCGTTCACGACGAGCGTCGTGTTGACCACGGCGCCGCACGCGGTGAGCAGGAACACCGCGGCGATCGCCGCTGCGGCGCCGAGTCGCCGCAGCGCGCGGCGTCGGGACGACGGTCGTGCCGTCGCCCCACTCATCCGAGCTCCGAGACGTACCAGCGATCACCGATCTGCGCGAGATGCAACGTACTGAAGTAGAGCGCGAAGCCGTCTTCGCCTTGCACTCCCTCTGGAAGCCCCGTGAGATCGTCGGCAGTCACAGTCGCCTCGGTGCCGTTGATGGTCGCCGTCGAGACGGTGACCTTGTCGATCCCGTAACCGACGTTGAAGTAGGTCTGCTGCTCGTCAAGACCCGCGGCGCAGGATGCGAACTCCGAGGTGCCCTGCACGAGCGGCTCACCGTCAGAGCCGACGACGATGCTGCATGCCTCGGCGAGCTCACCCGCCAATGCCGCGTTGTAGAAAGACTCAGCCGCCGTGAGCGCGCTGTCCTGTCCGCCGCCGGATGCGCCGCATCCCGTCATAGTGATCAGCGCTATGACGCCGATCGCGATAGTGCTTCCCGCTCGATTCACGAGACCCATGCATTTCCCTCCAATAGATGACAGGAGGGCGCGGTTGATCCTCTGCGAAGATCAACCGATCATTATGAGCAGCCTGAACGCACGCCGCATTCCCCCCCGGGACGCCCTCCGCCGCACATCGTAACGAACCACCGGCCGAATATCGATCGAAGCGTCACAGTCGCCGTCACGCGCGCGTGACGCGGTCGTCGTGCGGGACGCTCTGCTCACCCGGTGGCGCCAGCACGGGATCGCCCGAGACGGATGCCGCCGGCTCCCCCAGCTTCACCACCACGACACCGGCGAGCACGAGTGCCGCACCGACCCCCTGCAGCAGATTGGGCAGCTGACCCAGCAGCAGCCAGCCGAACAGGAGGGCCGCGATGACCTCGGCGAGCGCGATGAAGGACGCCATCCGCGAGCCGAGCAGTCGCGTCGAGGCGATACCGAGCACATACGCGAGGGCTGTGGCGATGATCCCGATAGCGAGCACGGGCACGAACCACGGCACGGTGCCGAATCGATAGGCGACGTCGTCGGTGCTCCACTCCATCGGCAGGATGCCGATGAGACCTGCGAGCGTGAGGCCGAGCGCGCCGACGAGGAGCCCTGCTCCCGCGAGCACGAGCGGCGGCAATCCGGTATCGCTCTTGGCGGAGAGGATGAAGTACGCGGCCGCGCCGATCATCGCGCCGAAGGCCCAGAGGATGCCGCCGACGTCGACGCTGCGCCCCGAGAGCACGTCGAGCATCAGCACGAGGCCGACGAACGCGATGAGCGCCCCGAGGATGCTGCGCCCTGTCGGCTTCTCACCGCGGCGCACCCACAGCCACAGCACGACGGCGATGGGCGCGGTGTATTCGATCAGGAGGGCGAGCCCGACGTCCATCACCGCCACCGCCTGGAAGTAGAACAGCTGCGTCGCCGTCACGGCGAGCAGCCCGTATGCGGCGATCGTCCACATGTTCCGACGAAGCAGCCTCCAGCGGCCGCGCAGAGAGAGGAGCGTCGGGATCAGCAGCACGAGGGCCGCGACCCAGATGCGCACGGTGACGGCGGCACCGGGCGTCCACCCGGCGTCGATGAGTCCGCGCGCCCAGGCGCCCGACATCCCGAACGCGAAAGCCGCGGCGATCGCGAGCGGAAGCCCGAGTCGAAGCCCCGAGACCGCACGAGCGTCATTGGCGACAACGTTCATGGTAAATGACACTATCGAGCCATCCGATAAGGTGTCAACATGGCTTTCACTGATGACACCGTCGAGGCGATGCGTGCGGCGGTCCACCTCGTGAACAGCGCTGAGCTCCCTGACGCGCTCGCGACAGGGGCGGACTTCGACGCGTTCCTCGAGGCGTTCCCCTACACAGGACGCATCGACCGCTCAGCCGACGAGCTCGACGCCATGCGCGCCCTGCGGCCCCGCCTGCGCCGGATGCTGCTCGCACCGCGGGATGCGATGGTCGACGGCATCAACGGTGCGCTGAAGGACGTGTCCTTCGATGCGCGTGTCGTGCGCCACGACGGCGCCGACTGGCATCTGCATGCGGTCGCCGATGAGCGTCCGCTCCCCGAGCGCGTGCTCGCAGAGACGGCCATGGCGCTCATCGACATCGTGCGCGCCGACGAGGGCAGTCGCATCGCCGTGTGCGCCGACGACGACTGCGATGGCATCCTCTTCGACCTCTCGCGCAATCGCTCGCGCCGCTACTGCTCCACCACCTGCACGAACCGCAACGCCGTGGCCGCGTACCGTGCCCGGCAGCGCTGAGAGCCCCTCCGACGGCTCACGGCCAGACGGACAGCGCGACGAACAGCCGGTCGAGATCCGGTGTCATGGCCAGCAGAAGCACCGGAGCGGATTCCGCCGGGACGATGGCCTCCACGACGAGGATGACGCCATCTCTCCGCGCCATCCACCGCGCCAGGGTGAGTCCGTCGTGGGAGCCGCTGCGGGCGACCGCCACGGTGGCGACGGCTTCCGTCGCCGCAGGGTGGTCGATCTCTCGCATGCTCTGCAGCGCGCCCTCTTCGAGCCCGTCGAGGCACCGTTCGCTGAGCGGTCGATCGTCGGCTGAGTCATCCCACGCCAGCACGCTCACGATCGACAACGTGGCACGTGTGGGCGGAACGTGCCAGAACCGCGCCAGCGCATCTGCTCGCCCGGCGCCCGTGGCGAGAACGGCCGCCGCGGTGCGAAGGCACTCCTCGGCTGTCGCATCCGGTGCGGAGAACCCCCGGATGAACTCGCCCGTCTCCGCGAGCCAGGCATCTGCTGACGCATGGAACTCGGTCGGAAAGACGTCGGGCAGCCACATCCACGTCTCGGCGTCGATGCTCGGGCCCGTGAGAGTCACATCCGCCATCTGAACGTCTCCGCCATCGACTCCGCCAGTGCGCTGAAACCCACGAGCGCCTCGCCAGCCTGTTCTTCGTCGGGATGCACGATGGCGATCTTCACCAGGACGCCACGGCGGGGCTCCGCAACGGGGAAGGGGAAGACGAAGTTGTGCTGCCGTGACGGCACGCCCGACAACTCACCTCGTCCAGCCTGTTCGTGATCCCAGCGGAACACGGTGCCGATGGACGTCTCGACGCGCTCGACCTCGTGCCCTGCTCGCGCGCGCAGGTCGGTCTCGAACTCTCCGCGAGCATCCCACCGGGCCGTGATCATCGACATCGGCGTCGCGCCCTCGATGGTCGGAGTCATCGGCATGTACACCGCGAAGGCGCGCATCTCGGCGAGTCTCTTCCACTGCTGTCGCGCCATCGCACGCGTCTGGCCCTCGAGCTCGGGGCGACCGATCGAACGGAACCGGTCTCTCAGACGCGACTCCAGCACCTTGCGACCCGCCTCATCGGCATCGAATTTCTCCCAGGAGGGCGGGGCGAGGATGCTGAATCCGCGCGGAGCAGGCGTCTCGGCCTGCAGCAGCTCATCACGCAGACTCATCGAGGCGATCGCCGATCCTGCTGCTCCTCCGCAACGAGATGGCGCAGGTCCCGCCGTGTGATCTCCGGGTGTTCCTCGCGGAACTCGTCGAGCACGCGCTGCGCCTCCTTCTCGGTCTCGGCCCGCGTGGCACGCGCGTCTCCCGTGAGCGCTTCCCGGTAACGCGACAGATCACCACCCGCGTAACCCTCGTACTCCGGAATGCGATCAGGATGCCGGCGCTTCACCGCGAGGAGAACGAAATAGGCCACCAGCGCCGCGAGACCCCCGACGACGACGAAGGGCACACCCACCCAGTACAGCGAGAGCCGGGTCGTCCCCCATTTGACCGCCACTTCCGGACCGTTCGGGTCATCGAAGAAGTAGGCAAGTGCCATCGACATCATTCCGAGGACGACAGGCGGAACCAGCACCAGGAAGGGTAGATCGCCCATATCGCGAAGTCGTGCGCTCACCGCGCAGACGACGGTGGCGACACCAGTGAGAACGCACAGTCCGATCATGACCGCGAGCGGAGGAGTGAACACCGGAAACGACACGACCGCATCCCACCTCGGCTCCTCGCTCGTCGCCATCTGCCCCCCGGCGAACAGCAGATTCCCGAAGATGTAAGCGAAGAAGATGATGCTGAAGACCGCCAGGACGATCATGATCACCAGCCGCGCCACCCCGTACACCCGACCGAGGTGCACGTTCGACGAGAACGGCCTGTTCGGCACGAATATCCATCCGGCCATGTCGCTCCCTCCGATGCGCTCCTGCGACGAGTCTACGGGCGCCCGAAGCTCGGCCAGAAGTTACTGCCGATACCGACGCCGATACCGGTCACGTTATTGATCAAGCTCGTCCACAGGATGGGAGCCGTCCGCGGGATCTCGGCGAACGTCGTCCCGATCTTCGTGAGCAGCGGCAGGTTCAGTTTCGTCCCGAGTCCCGCGACGTCGTCGAGGAACGTGAGCATCTGCGCCGCATCCGTGCCTCGAAGCAGCGAAGTGAGGCCGTGGCCGGAGAAGATGCTGGGCATTCGTCCGATCGTGCTGCTGATGCGCGGGCCGGTAGTGCTCGTCGCGATCTTGATCATGTCGTCCATCGCGGGCAGGGCGGATTTCCCGAACTTCATGAACGCCCCTCCCACTCCGCAGGTCAGCAGTCCGACTCCACTCCAGATGACGTCCGAGAGCGACTTCTTGCCGTTGGCGTAGAGATAGATCGTGCCGATGAGATGCACGGCGGACAGCGCCGTCATGACGCCCAGCAGTATGGCCGCCCACGGTTGCGCGACGACGAAGATCGCCAGCACGGCGAGGGCGACGATCACCCACCCGATGATGGTGAGCCAGTCCGAGATGGTGTCCCACCAGCTGTCATCGTTGTCGGCTTCATCCATCGCATCGGCGATTCCGTCTGCGGCGGCGTCGTACGCCGTCTCCCAGGCGTCGAAGATCGAGTCGAACTGCTCCCAGAGATCATCACGGGGCCCCTCCGCCGACGACATCGCCGTGCTGGCGTCTCCCACCGCGTCGACCGCATCGCTGCCGCCGCTGCCGTACGACGCATCATCGACGGCGTCGTTGAAGTCGTCGCGCGCGCTCTGATATGCGTTCTCCGCTTCGCGCACGTCTTCATGATTCGCCGTGTACCAGGCCCGCGCCGTGCGGAGCTCGTCACCATACGGATAGAGCGCGTCTCCGGTGCCCGAGTACCGGATACCGGCCTTCTCCAGGTCGCTGCGCACCTCTTCTGCCTGCTCCGCGAGCGCCGTCGTGCCCTTGCTCTTGTGCACGTCGGAGTCGGCGATCTCCTTCAATGCGTCAGCCGTCGCCTGCATCTGGGCACCGAGATCGGTGAGCTGCTGCGCATCCGTCTCGATCGTCGTCGGGCTCCCATCGAACTGACGCAGTTCATGCCCTCTCGGTGACCGCATGGTCATCCTTCCGCGTTCTCGAGCGACTCGGCGGTCTGGTTCTCCCAGTCATCCCATCCGGTGACGATTCCGTCCAACCGCTCGTGCACGTCGGCGAGGCGATCCTTGAGGTCTTCACGGTTCGACTTCCAGTTCGCCTCGAACCAGCCGACCCTGTCACGCAGGCTGTTCTTCCCATGCGGATTCGCGACCGCCTCCTCGAGGTCATCGTTGGTCTGCGAGGCGTCCTCGAACGCGGTGATCGCGGCCTGCAGCCCATCGCGAGTATCGCGCAGCTTCTGGCGGTCGAGCATGATGTCAGCCATATGGTCTCGCTCAGCCGCCTGCGAGGGCGTCGTCGAGGTCCTGGATCGCCTGCGCCATGTCGCGCAGACCGGTGGCCATGTCGGTCACACCCTCCGCTGCCTGCTTCATCCCATCAGTGAGCTCCTGGTAGCCCTCCTGGAACTTGCCGGAAGCCTTCTCCGTCTTGAAGCCCTCCTCGACAAGGTCATCCACGTGCCCCTGAAGCTCATCGAGCAGATCATCGATCGCGATCTTGCCATCGTCCAGCTTCGAAGCCGCCGCATCCATCTCGTCGTAAGTTGCGCCGAAATCGCTCATGCGCCCACCCCATTCCTGTCAGAACCGGCAGCCCCGTGCGGACCACCTACACACACACTAATAAACCCCGCCGCCGCACCACCATGGGGAGAGCTTCCCATCGGCGCCACCTGTCAGAGAGTCGCACACGATCACGGCGCGGACGGGTACAGTCGCTCACTAAGGACTCCACACCCTCGGAGGGAAGAAGATGGGCGATCACGGAACGGAATCGGACCGGAGCACTGACCGGCGCGAGCCGGGCTCAGCGCCCGTCCACACGCCGCCGCTGATCGATCTCTCCGGTCGCGCCGCGCCCTCCCCCGGCCCGCTCACCAAACCCTCCCCGGTGGTCCGTGCTCCCCGCCAGCGCGCACGCTGGCTGGTGCCTGTGATCGTTCTGGCTGCGCTCGCCCTCGCCGGCGGCGGCGCGATCGTCTGGCAGATGACGCAGACCGGTCTCGGCTGAGCAACCGTGCGCGCCGCTGCGCCTGCGCACCGACTCAGAACAGCCCGGAGTCCGAACCCTCGTCGCCCTCCTCGGTGGGCACCGGAGTCGGTGTCTCGTCTTCGTAGGGCCGCCATGCGTATGCCCGCTCGAGCAGAGCTCCGTGGCGGGCCGAACGAGGTTCCACCCCGTCGACGTCGCGATCGCTGATGATCAGGACCGGGTCGACCGTGAGGGGGGCGATGACCATCTGATCGACGATCGTCCGCTCGATGGCCACCCGGAGATCACGCGCTTCGTACCGATCGGTCTCAGCCGCCAGGCGTGTGATCAGTTCATCGCGCGCAGGATCGCTGGCGCGCGAGTAGTTCTGATCGCCACCTGTTCCCCATTGCGACCGGAGCTCCTCTGCGGTCTGCGGCAACGGCGTCATTCCCAGGTAGATGTCCCAGTTCTCGGAGGTCGCGGCGACCTCCTCCGGCATGTCGCTGCCGCAGTCGGTGGCCACCCATCCGCCCTCAGCGACCTGCGCAGCGAACGAGGCGTACATGCCGGTGGCGAGCGCGGAGCCGCGGTCATAGAGCACGCAGAGACGGATGCCCTCTGGCACTCCCGCCTCGACGCGCAGGTCCTGCGGGTCGCTTCCGCTGCGGAACTTCGCCGAGAATCCGGTGTCCTCCAGTGCCACCTGGTAGTCGGCCCCGCCTGGCGCGAACACGACCGATGTCACCGTGGGATAGACATCGACCCAGGGGCCCGCCCCGCTGGCGACCATGTCGCCTCGATCGAAGCTGCGCATGAGCACGCTCCGCGCGATGCCGTCGGACAGCGGCCGGGATGCCGCGGTGTTCGCCCACGCCGCCCAGATGACCCCGTGGTCGATGTCGTCGACCCCGTAATCGTTTCGTTCGAGTTGACGGATGCTCTCGAAATTGTCCGGCCGCGGCACGACGCGCACCACGTCGTACTCCGAGCCGACGCGCTCCTCGAGGTGCTGCCCCTCGTCGCGCTGCAGCACGATGCGTTCGTAGCCCGCCAACTTCTCGGAGACGTAGGCGGCGTTCGCCCGCAGGCCGATTCTCTGCTCGGGGTCCTCGGAGTCGCCGTCCACCTTCTCGACCCGGTAGGGCCCGCTCGAGAGCATCAGATCGTCACGAGGAATCTGTTCCTGATCGAGCGCGAAACCGCTGTTCCACAGCGCCGCGATCTTCGCCAGAGCCGTGGCGTCCTCGCTCGTGATCGCCTCGATCACGGCAGTCTTCGCGGCCATCGGGTCATCGATGCCGAGTGCGTAGCGGCCGACGATGTGCGCGGGAACGGCCACGTCGAGCACAGTCTCCCACCCGTTGAAGGGGCGGGAGAAGTGCACCTCCATGCGTCGCTCGAACTCGTCGTACGACGGGATCTCATCGCTGAGGGACATATCGGTCAGAACAGAATCGAAGTGCATCGGGTCGTCGTCGGAAGACGATGCCTCATCGTCGGCGTCTTCGTCGCCGGCGGTGGCGACGTCGGGCGCGAAGTAGTTCGAACCCGCCGCCCAGGCGAGCAGCAGGTCGGCCGCATCCAGAGCGATGCCATCGGACCACTGCGGCTGCTCGAGGTCGTAGGCGAGGGTGAAGGACTCCTCGGACTCCTCTTCGATCGTGACGCGCCCGAACGACTTGTCGAACTCGATCTTCCCGGACCGCTCGCGCGCGAACTGCGAGCGGGTGAGCTGCTCGACCTCGAGATCTCCGTCATTCGCTCCCGCGACGCTCGCCGCGTTGACGCTCGACAGGGAGTCGCCCCAGGCGACCGTGAGCTCGGTGCCTGTCAGCACCGAGGGCGGGTAGCCCGTTCCCGTGCATCCGACGACCGAGAGCGAGATGAGAACTGCCAGCGCAGCGCCGAGCATCCCGACCGCGACCGGCCGCCTTCTACCGGGCACCTGCTGCCACCCATCGCAGCGTGGAGATGCAGGCGTCATAGAGCTTCTTCGATGCGACGACCTGCTCGTCATCGGCACCGACCTCGGCGGGGCGGGCGACCGTCGCAGTGAACTGCAGCGCGCGACGGCGCTGGGTCGTCGGAATCGGCGTGAGGTACTCGACGGTCGTCAGCCCGATCGAAGATGCTCCGGCGGTCACGATCTCATCGCGCTCGAAACGGATGAAGCGCTTGTCTCCGAAGAGCGGTTCCGCCTCGAACTCGCGGATCGCATGCGACACCATCTGATCGAGGGTCACCTCTGGCGTCGCCGTGCGCGTCGACACGATGATCGAGCCCGGGATCCACAGAGTGTTCTCGTCGCCTGTCGTGGCCGCATAATAGGCGACCGCACCCGCAGACATCATCGCCGCATAGGATCCGTCGACGAGCGAATGAACTGCGGCGTACAGATCAGGACGCTGCACGCTGAGGAACTTCTTGCGGAGCGCAGCTTCAAGAGCAGCGCGGTCGTCGTCTCCGACATCGCGGCGCTCCCACCCGCGAGGGAGATCGATCTCGAAGTCCGGCTCCGCCGCCACACCCAACTGCTCGCGCAGTGTCAGTCCGCCCCCATTGCTCATGAATACTCCTCGATGTGCAGGCGGCCCAGTGGCCGCGCCTTCAGCACGTCGACATCCGCACCCTCGGGCAGCATCCGTCGCTCCGCAAGGGTCTTGATCGCGTCATTGCGTTCCTGCATCACGTACTTCAACGCCTTCTCGCTCAGTTCCTCGACCGGAATCGGCGGCGCCGACACGATGGGGTCCATCGGTGGGGAGAGCACAATGATGACGAACACGATCACCGCGAGCGCCATCATCACGTACGCCGGAAGCATCATCGACCCCACCTCGACGCCATCCTCCGCCGCGAGCTGGAATGCGATGAGCACACCGAACACGCCGAATCCGAGAGTGAGTCCGAGCATGATCAGCAGCGCACCGTTGCGCCGACGGCCATCGACGAACCAGCGGATGAGAATGAGGACGACTCCGACGGCCGCGACGCCGTACGAGATCATCGCCCACGGGATAGAGCCAGCATCCGGCTCTTCCATGCGCCCGATCGCAATATCGCGCGGATTGCCGAAAACGGCCGCGAAACCGCCGATCGAGGCGAGCATCGGCAGGAGCGGCAACACGCCCCACGCGAGGCGCCACCACGGCGTCTTCGCGAGCTCCTCCGCCCCGGTCGTATACGCCAGCACGTGCGCCTCAAGCACATCCAGACCGTGCGGATCGGACCTGCTCACCCGTTCAGCCCAGGTGGACGGCTTGAGTGGATCCGGACCGATCTCAGGTAGTGACATGCGTTCCAATATTCCACGAGTCGACGTCGGCACCTGGCAGCTCGGTGATGCGTTCGCCCACGAACTGCCGGCCGTCGTCGAACTCGAGAGTCAGCGATCCGACGATCTCGACCAGACCATCCTGCATCCGGTCGAAGAGGAGCGCAGCGGTGGGCTCCATATAGACAGCGATTCCCAAGTCTCCTTGCGTGAAGACGAACACCGCCTGATGTGCCAAGAACTGCTCGTCATCGATGGTGTCCTCGAGCGTGCGAGTGGCGAGCATCCCGCGTCCTGCACCCGCGGCATGAATCGGTGACAGGGCGAAGCCCTGATCCTGCCACCAGTCGACCGAGGGCGGGCTGATCATGCAGACTCTCGCAGTCGCGACGATCGGACGGGCAGTGGGCATGAAAGCCATGACCAGTAGATCCGACTCCCGCCGGTCGTTCGCCGTCTCGACCATGACACGACCGATCGCCGGCCCCGCATCAGGATCGAACCGAGCTCCGTGGGCGCGCCCAACGGCATCGACAACTGCGTCGGCCCAGCGCTCGCGCTCCGCATCCCCGTCGAGGTGCGGAATCTCGATCCATCCACCCGCGTCTGTGCCCGCGCGCGCCCGGATCGAGGTCACCAGAACACATCCAGCGGTGGCAGGTAGTCATCGCCGACGTCGATCTTGCCGATCTCGCCCTTCATGCCGTCGTAGTCGGGGAGCACCTTCGCGAACATCCCGTCGACCTTGAAGACGGCACCCACGAGTCCGCGTTGCATCTCGACGATGCCGGCGAAGAGCTGCCATCCCCCTGCGCTGCCGAGTTCGTCGAAGAACTTGAGGTCCTTACCGGTGAACAGGCGAGTCATCACTCCACCCAGGCCGCCGGAGATGCTTCCGAACGTCGAGGGTTTCCTGAACAGGGTCGCGATATCGTCCAAACCGGACTTGTTCGCGATGTTGGTGAACTGCGAGACGAACTCGGAGCCGAACTTCCCGCCCTTCGCCGCCCACGTGCCGCCGTCGGCGAGGATCCCACCGATCTTGCCAATGGGGATCACATCGATGATGGCCATCGTGAGATCGACCCAGGTCGCCTCACCGCGAGCGAATTGGATGACGACGATGATCAGCGTCAGCCCCGCGACGATCGCCGCAAGCGCCCCGATGATCGGGCCGCCGATGATGATCGCCGCGATTCCCAGTACGAAACCTGCCCAGGAGAGCGCGGTCTTGATGTTCGCAAGCCATTGCGTCCATTCGTCGGCGATCTTCCCCGACAGCTCGTCGGTGATACCGCTGACGGCATCGTCGAACGCCTGCTCCCAGGTGTTGTAGTCGGCGTCGAAGTCCTCGGCCTCATCTTCCCAGGCATCGAAGGCCGCCTTCTTGTCGGCGTCCTCCTGCGCTTGAGCGTCGGCTTCCGCACTGCCTTCGTCAGGCTGGAACAGGCCCCCGGTGCCCCGGGGCTCCACCTTGCCGGGGAGCCCGTCGTAGATGCTCCAGAGTGCATCGCAGTTGTCGGCATGGGTGTCGATCTTCGGCTTCACATCGGAGAGCGCTTCGCCGTAGGCGACGAGCACCGGCCCGACGGGCTTGTACAGCTCGCCAGCTTCTCGCAACTGCTTGTACGCATCACCGATCGTCTCGATGAGCTGATCGATCGTCTTCCCCTGCTGCGCAGTCGCGCGGGTGGCGATCTGTTCGAGCACTGTCGCACTGTCGAGCATCTGCTGACCGAGCGCCCCGATCGCCGTACCGCGAGTGGTGATCGTGTCGGGGCTCCCCTTGACGTGCTCGATGTCACGCCCGGCGGGCGACCTGTCCATGCTGCTCCCTATTTCTCGGGCTCGAGAGCAATCGCGAGCTCATCGTCGCCCTGACGGAAACCATCCAGAATTCCGGTGATGCGCTCGAGGATCTTGGCGAGATCCTCGCCCAGCTCGCCGCGCTTCTGATCCCAGCGCTCCTCGAACTCTTTCGCGGCGTTGCGGAGCTCGTGCTTCCCGTACGGGTCGCTGATCGCTGCCTCCAGGTCTTCCGAACTGGTCACGGCCGCCTCGAACTCGGCAACGATGTCGGTCAGACTCGTCTCGACTTCACCGAGTTCCGAGTACGAGATGTAGACGTCGCTCATCCCTTGCCCCTCATCTCACATCCGCGTCCATACCGATGACGGCGGGGCCGTGTGAAAACCACTCGGCCCCGCCGTTCCATCGTGCGATGGCTCAGCCGCCTGCGAGGGCGTCGTCGAGGTCCTGGATCGCCTGCGCCATGTCGCGCAGACCGGTGGCCATGTCGGTCACACCCTCCGCTGCCTGCTTC